>QQTW01000038.1_pt1 | contig 80436 bp, 79 predicted proteins | sample 1904831 | NCBI WGS metagenome assembly QQTW01 (sample SAMN09435610, study PRJNA476489) | Subsurface metagenome, whole genome shotgun sequencing project. | reverse complement strand
CCCGCCGAAAGATTATGGACTTTAGTTGATGAACCAATTGCCAATCGCTCCTTTGAAACCTTAGATGAGTTGGAAGATGTTTTATTTCACCGATGCCAATCTTTGCTTCAGCAGCAAGATTTAATTCAAGGATTAACTGGTTTCCATTGGTGGACTAAAATAGGAGTTTAATCATAGGCTATATGCCGGACATAATATAAATCCTGATAGTAAAGCTAGTTAGTTGCTTACAAATATCTTTGCTGTATAAGCTAGTAAGTCTACTGTTAAGCCTTCGTTGCCGATTTTGACTTCCGACGATTCTAACCATTCGTGCCATTCCCCTGCCGGAAAATTAGGAACTATGTAAGTATCGAAAGTGCGATCGCCTAAATTAATAATTACAACTACCTGATGGCCCGAATCATCCCAACGCCTGTAAGCAAAAACTCTCGATTCTGGGTTTTCGTGGAAAAATTCAATGTTGTCGCTTTGCAAGGCTTTACCTTCTTTGCGTAAGGTAATCAACTGCTGGTAGTAAGCAAATAAATCTTTATTTTCCGCTCTTTCTAACAACGGCCAAGCAATTTTTTTTGGTTGAGTTACAGTTTCACTTTTGCGCTTGTGTTCGCCAAACTCCTCTCCCATCCACAACATCGGGATGCCAACAGCCGTCATTAGCAGTACAGCGCCTAATTTAGCTCTTGTAAAAGCTGCCTCGTCAAAAATACCGCGATCGCCTAATTCTCTCATGGTACGCTGGCGATCGTGGGTAGCTAAATAATTGACCACATTTGTCGCCGTTGCATAGCCTTGGAGTCTAGGATCTAAAACTTGCTTGAGATTATCTAATTCAAAAGTTTCGCCGCAAATATGAGGCATGATAAAGTAACGAAAACTCTCATGCCAACAAGCATCTAAAGGGCCTTCAGGGGCCGTAATGGTACTGGTATCAGGGATATTTTCGGCAATATTGTAAAATGGTTTATCCGCGGTATTTTTCTTTGATTGATGAGCTACCCATTCGAGAAATTCATTGTTAGCTAATTGGCGCACCGCATCAAAGCGAATCCCATCAATATGATATTCCTGCACCCAAAAGCGTACTATATCCCCTACATACTTCCAAGCTGGTTTAACATCTAGCTTTTCGTCGTAGTTGTCGTAATTAAATTCTGGCCCCCAATGATTTGCTGGATCTTCGGGGTAGTGCATATGTTCGTAATACCAGTAATTTCGGTCTATCTGCAATAAAGGACATTCTTCGTCAGTATGGTTATAAATACCATCCATAATTACGCGAATACCTCTACCATGACATTCATCAATAAATTGCTTTAATTCTTCGGTAGTTCCATAGCTAGACTCGGTAGCAAAGAAGTGACGAACTTTATAACCCCAACTATAATCGCCGGGATACTCATTGACGGGCATTAATTCAACAGCATTTATACCCAAGTCGCGCAAATAATCTAATTTAGAAATCGCATCTGTATATTTTCCTTTGCGATCGCTATCTACTTCACCACCAGTAAAATCGGCTATATGCAGTTCGTAAATAACTAATTCTTTATTTTCTGGCAATGGTGTATCGTCGTGTTGCCAAACGTAGGTATCGATTATGCGATCGCCACCTTTGACCCTAACTAAACCATATTTCTTTTCATCATCTACATCTGTAGCATAAGGATCGATAACATCTATCCAGCTATCGGCTTCAAACTGCGGACTTTTTGTTTGAATACGAAACTTGTATTGATAGACTCCATCCGCCAAATCTACCTTAGTACGAAAGTAGCCATCTTCGCCTTTTTCCATTGGTACATCTTCCCAGTTAGAAAAAGAGCCAATTAAAGCCGCTTGCTGATTGCGTGGTGCAAATAAATTAAACTCTATAGAACTTGCCATCGATTTTCCTTTGTCTGTTACGGAAAGAAAATTTTAGTAATTACGATTAGCGCCCAGCGCCGATATTAAATTTACAATAGTTAATATATTTTTTGCTTCTTTCTGAAGAAACAGACAATCTTCAAATCCCCAACATTTCAAAGTCAATACTTCTTTAGAAATAGATTTATGGAAACTAAAAATTTTGCTATCAATAGCCAAAGATTACTAAGGAGTAATACCAGACATAAATTGTGTCATTGCTTCAAGTCGTGAAGGTATCAATACGCAACGCGCTAGTAAGTCTATGTCTAATTCGGGCAAAAGTTCGCTACGCGAGATAGTTTCATAATTATCTTCACGTAGTCGGTACAAAGAAAGTTGATTATTTTCCCAAAACCAAACTTCAGAAATGTTAAAACGTTTATATTTCTCTAGTTTTTTTGAACTACCACTACTTATAACTACTTCAAGTGCTAAGTCTAGATGTTCTTTCTTTTCATGCAAATAATAGGATTCATCGGGTTCAAAAGAAGCACTTTTAGCTTCCGATGCACGAGTAGCGCTACCTACAGGAATGAACTCAATTTTCATGTATAAAAAGTAAGCTTCTAATAAAATAGCGATCGCTTTCTTAGTAAGTTCGTGCTGTTCGCTAATTGTCATAAATTCTATACAACCATCAAGGTAAGATATCCGCAACCCTGGCACTTCTGACATTAAGTCTTCAATAGCCTTAAATTGCTGCCAATTGCGATCGCCTGGTAAAACAAAATACTGCTCTTTAGCAACTTTTTCGACAATTTTTGCAGTCATAATTAAATTTTGCTCTAGCAATTAAATAAACCCTACCTATACTTTTTTATAGGTAGGGGCATAATATATTCAGTCTAACCAAGCAATTCCATCGCGCGTTTAACTAAATTTTCCGCCGTTAAACCATTGAACGCCATAAGTTCGGCGGGACTTGCGGTAGTTTCTCCCCGCTTCCAAGCAAAGGTATCGCGCTTTGAGTTGCTGCGTAACATAATTGGTTCTAACATTCCGCTTGCGCCCGCAGTTACGCCAATTAGGGCATCACCGCCAAATAACTCCTCAAATCCTGCATCGCTTAAAAAGTCTCCATCTGGTTCGCTGCAAGTATCCCAAGCTACATCGGTAGGACGATAGAGGCGACGAGGATTGACAACTGAAACAATGCGTACACCAATTTCTTGCACTTCTAAATAAGTCGCTGCTTCAAAAACTGGCATAAGTACCATATCGCCAATTACAGCAAATACTAACGTTTTAGTGCCTTTTACATCTTGAAGTGTGATCGCGCCCTTGGTTAATGCTTGTCTACTTTGCTCAAAAGTAGTCCGAATCGGTAAAGGCGACTTACTAGCAGTAATTACAATCCCTTTATTTTTAGTAGATAGCGCCCACTCGTAGCAAGTTTGAATACTATTCGCATCGGGGGGAAATACCGGGAAAACGTTTCCATTTCGCATCATAGCGGCAAAATAAGCCTCAATTTCTGGGCGTTGGTGCGTCCAACCATTACGCCCTTGCTCTAAAGCCCCCGCAGTGAATAAAGTAACAATAGATGGTGTCGGACGGCGCAATTCTGCCATCGCTTGAGTTACAGTCTGCATAATCGGCAAACCATTGATTGCAAAAGATTCGTAAGAACACCACAAAGTTCGGCTACCCATCAAACATAAGCCCACCGCTAAACCCGCACAAGCATCTTCGCTTAAAGGTTCATAAACTTGCCCTGTAGGGTTTTGATTGTACAAATCGTCGGTAGTGGGATGGACAATTTTTAAAGCTTGGTTAATATTGGCAATACCTGACGCTTCATTACCATCAGCGTTAGTAACAATAAAATTGCGATCGCTTTTCCCTACCATCCCGACAATTTTACCCATTGCAGTGGTAGCTACTTTTGGATCTCCCCCTACAGAGTATTCTTCTAAACCCAGTTCACCCAGTTCTGATAATTCATAAACCGATTCTGTAACCGATGTGCGCCCCGCCGAGCCGCCCCCAGAACGTTCAAAGTTGTTTCGCACCAATTCCCACGCCGCCGGGGTTAAAGCACGGGTTTTTAGGGCATTGATAATGTCTGCATTATCGAGAGTGTGCATGGCATAGAGGTTATGAGATTTTGCCCCTTTAGCGTGGACTCCCGCGCCCTTTAGCTGCTTAATAATCAATACCGTTAATTTGCCACCCAAAGCCAATTTAGCGGCGTTATCGGCGGCTACAAGTACCGCTTTGGTGAATTCTAAACGATGCTCGAAAGAGAAAGCCGTGCTATCAACATAATCTCCTGGTTGATTTTTGTCGTCAAAGTCTTTGGCATTAACTAAAATTACTTCCTCAAAGCCGTTACCTTGCCAATAAGCGATCATCTCTGCATTCGATTTGGTCGAAACCATGCTGTGATGTTCTTGGCTAAAACCGTTCCAGACCAAAACAGGCAAAAAGTTAGTTACATCAGGGTAAGCGGTGTGGAAGTGCGCCATCGAACTTACAATATAAGGCTCCCCTAAGCCACCATCGCCGACAGTAAAGGGAAATAACTTATCTCTATGCAGTTTAGCCGCAGACATGGCGAAGTGTTGTCCTTGTCCTAACGGGCCTGCGGGGGCGAGAATGCCAGGTATAAGTCCCGATAAGTGACCTAAAAGCCCGTGTTTTTCGCGGTACCTGTCGCGCAATTGTTGGACGTTAACAATTCCCATGTCTTCTAGAGATTTATCTAAAAACATCGCACTATAAAAACCGGGGGCGTGATGTCCGACTTCAGTAATAATATTTTTATGCCCCAGCATAACTAAAGCCGCGTAAGCCTCCGCTTGACTTGCAAAACCTCCTGGATGTCCTGATGCTTTGCTGGCGGTAACTTGCAATGTTAGATAACGCAAGGCATCGGCTGCAAGTAAGGTTTGAAATACAGCATCGAGCGCTTTTGGATCAGTAATCGCTGTTTGATTAGGAGCGATCGCACATTCTTGTCCATAAGCCTCAAATTCTGGCAATTCTTCACCAAAATACTGAATTCCTTGACAAAAATCTGGAATTGACACTTTTGTTTCTTGGGTCGATGCCGTCATGGCTACTTTCCTTTTAGTTAATTATTTAACGTTTATTCTACAGTTGTGCTGTTGCTCAGATACTTTACTTTTGCTTATTGGTTCCATTAATTTTGCACTAGGTAATAGTGTCAGAAAAAAGTAGTGATTATTTCTATCAGCTTTTAAAATTAGCTAGTAATTTTTGATAGCAAAACTTATAAGATCGTTTAGTCTCAAATTATCAAACATTTATGCAAGTAATTAATGGCCCTAGTTCACCACAATTTATCCAACTTTTAGAAGCGATCGCACGTCCTACCCAGCGTTTAGATGCCTATGCTAAAGAATACGGCGATGTTTTTATGTCTAAGTTAAGTGGCTTTCGTCCTTTTGTCCTTTTTAGCCATCCCCAAGCAATTCAACAAATACTCACCGCCGATCCCAATCTATTTGATTCTGGAGTAGCTAATCAAATCTTACATCCTTTAGTAGGTGATTATTCGTTACTACTATTAGATGGAAGTAGCCATCAACGCCAACGCAAATTGCTTACGCCGCCTTTTCATGGCGATCGCATGAAATCTTACGGCAACCTAATTTGTGAAATTACCGAACAGGTTATGAATCAGCAACCAATTGATGAAATATTTTCTGTGCGATCGGCTACTCAAGAAATATCTTTAAGAGTAATTTTAAGAGCCGTATTTGGCTTAGATGAAACCGAGCGATTTCAACAACTTAGAAAACTTTTGAGTTCAATTTTAGATGCGGTAGGTTCGCCTCTAAGTTCTACTTTATTATTTGTTCCTGCGTTGCAAAAAAATATGGGTGCTTGGAGTCCTTGGGGTAAATTTGTCCGCCAAAGAGGAGCAATAAATCGGTTGATTTATGATGAGATTGAAACCCGTAGAACTAATAATAATATTTTTGGTGAAGACATTTTAAGCTTAATGATGTCCGCAAAAGATGAAAATGGGCAATCAATGACGGATATAGAATTGCGCGATGAATTAATGACTTTGTTATTTGCAGGACATGAAACTACAGCCTCAGCTTTAGCCTGGGCTTTTTACTGGATTCATAAGTTACCAAACGTCAAGTCAAAGCTATTAGCAGAACTAACTACTATGGGTACTAATTTTGATCCAAATTTAGTTGTTAAACTGCCTTATTTGACGGCAGTTTGTCAAGAAACTTTGCGTATTTACCCCATTGCGATGTTTACCTTCTCACGCATTTTAAAAGTACCCATGCAAATCATGGGTTATAACTTCGCTGCGGGAACACAATTAACACCTTGTATATACTTAACCCATCACCGAGAAGATATTTATCCCGAACCAAAACAGTTTAAACCAGAACGTTTTTTAGAGCGTCAATTCTCACCTTACGAGTTTTTACCTTTTGGCGGTAGCAATCGGCGTTGTATTGGTATGGCGTTTGCAATGTTTGAAATGAAACTGGTACTAGCAAAGGTTTTATCGCAATGGCAAATGAATTTAGCTGAAACTAAGCCGGTACAGCCTGTACGTCGCGGTATTACTTTAGCGCCATCGGGAGGCATAAAAATGAGGCTAATCGCAAATAACCATGTTAACGTTGATTAATTTAAGTATAAAATCTTTGCGTCAATTGCCTGAAACCAAAGTATTTACTACTTATATTTAGAGCGATCGCCTTTCTCAATTGTGGTAGCTAAAATATGAATAATTTAAAAACAGCTTTCAAAAATTCTTTTAGCGATCGCGGTTTTGTTCTCCCGATTGTTTTAGCAATGGGAACTGTGGTGATTTTAGTAGGATTGGCTGCAATTGCTAGATCCCAAAATGCTCGTAGCAGTGCGTTTGCACGTACGCAAATCGCTGGGGGAAGTATAACGATTGCCGAAGGTGGTGTAGCTAGAACTTTGGCTCAACTTACTAAACCTAACAACAGCGTCCTACTATCAAGAAATTACGATTCTATAAATCCTAAAACTAGCAAAACTTATCTGGGAGCCGATGGGATTTTAAATAATGGTGACGAAGAAAGTACTGTAGTAGATGAGTGGTTAAGTGCAAGCGGTATTTCATCATGCGGTGCTACTCCTAATCTAGGAACTCCTGATGCTACTTACGATGGCATAATTGGTGATGGCGACTCTTACAAGCTCAAAGCCTATCGTTATAACAATATTAATGGTACTGGCACTTTATTAATAGAAGGCAAACGAAAAACCTCAGTTTCACTGATTAAAGTAATCGTAACCGTTGACTCAACTGCTGGCGATTTTCCTGGTGTTGTTGCCTTTGAAAAAATGGAACTAAAAGGGCGAGATGTGACTGGCAGCAATGGCAATGTCTACTACAATCCTGCTTTTTCTACTAATACTAGCTTAACAGCATCTGCTGCTCCCGGCGACGCTAATAGAGCGGATTATTTAAACGCCATTAAATCTGGTACGAATGATTATGATGATGACGATGATAGTATCGATAATGTAAGGGGAAAAATAGTTGCGTGCAAAATAAATCCTACTTTTCCTTACATTTTTCAAGGCACAAATTACTTAGGCAATCTTAACTATAATTTGAAACTTTTTGGATCAAAGAACGGGATTAGCTACTATCAAGCAATAAAGATAGAGCTTAAAGAAGATAAAACTGTAGAGGTTGATACTACTGCTGGAGCAGTTTATATCTACGTTAACGGCCCTATAAAAATTGAGAAAAATTCACTAATCCGTAATATTCGCACTGATGGCATACCACCAAGAGTAGGTGATTTACGGATTATTGTATCTACTAACGATAAAACTGAGATTAAAGATACTGCTTGTATTCAAAATGCTTTTTTATATTCTCCCCAAGGCGAATTGCAGCTAAAGGGTTCCGGCAATGGTTGCCCAACTAATAATAATGCAAATGTTGAGGGAGTTGTCTGGGCAAAAGAAATTATTAATAGTTCAAATAGCGATCCTGGTGTAGCTGTGCCAGACGATATATCTAGTCTGTCTGATATTGCAAATAATACAGGCTTACCTGGAGCTAAAAAGTTTGGTACGGTAATAAGTTGGCAGCGACAATAACTATACAAATGCTGCAATCAACAAAGTTGACTCAACAAGGTTTTACGCTAATTGAAGTATTAGTTTCAATGATGATAGTAGTAATGTTTACGGCAATTGGTATGAATTTAATCGTAATTGCAGCTATTTTCAAAGCTCGTGCCGAACAATATAATCGCGCTGTAGTTTGGATTCAAGAAGATTTAGAACAGACGATCGCAATTGCCCAAAAGTACGAGCAAAGTACTACTCCTTACTCAACAAAATGCAATGCTACAGTAGCAAGTTCTGGACTTGCTGCCGGATTACTTAACGATCCTACAGGTATTGGCGGTACACCAAAAACCTTTGGTCCAAGGAGCTTTGGTGGTACAAGTTTTACAATGACGCGCACCGCAGACTATGCCAATTCTTTTGATTCTTTTAAATTGCTGAAAATAAATTATACCGTTGCGCCAGCTAGTGGTGGCGCAGCGATCGCAACTATTAATACAGAGGTGATAGCTAATGCCGTTTTTAAATGCCCTTAAAAAGATTCTTGGTTTTACATTAATTGAAGTTTTAGTAATTATTTCGATTATCGGAATTTTAAGTGCGATCGCTATTCCTAGTTATATCAGTTTTATCAATAAAATTCATCTAAATAATGCTGTTACCGAAGTACGAGCAGCTTTACAAACAGGTCAAAGAGAAGCTATTCGCAGCAGTAAAGTTTGTACTATCGGCTTAAGTAGAGTATACCACACAGTTACAGGTTATTGTTTAGGTAGCGATCGTAGTTTGCCTAAAGAAGTAGATTTTGCCAGTAATATAAGTAGAAAATTGAACTTACCTAATAATACAATTGAAATCGACTTTGGTGTTTTGGGAACAGCTGAATTTACTGTGGAAGATTTAGAGGCAGATTCACCAGATGATCAAGCTCTGAACATATCTAGTGGTAAAATTGTTCTCTATATAGCTGATCAACCTTCTTTAGCCAAAAAGTGTATTGTCATATCTAATATTTTAGGACTAACTAGAACGGGGAATTATACAGGCAAGATTGAGAAAAAATTTAAACTTACTAAGCAAGGTGTTTGCATAGCATCTTAGCCCAATAATTGTTGTACACCTTAAAACTAAATTGATCCCTGCCTAAAACTAATTAATATATATGCAAAACCCACTATTTAAGTTTTTTAAAAAAGTATTTAATTGGCAAAGAATTGATCGAGGTTTCACTTTAATTGAACTATTAGTAGCCGTTGTAATTAGTACAATTGTGATTGGAATTGCTGGCTTCGGTATAGTGACAATTTTAACTATGGATAGTAGAGCCGAAGCCAGCATTGAGAGGCAAGTAGACCTCAATCGTGCCTTTGATTTCTTAACTAATGAAATCCGCATGGCTCAAAAAATAAATTCTAGTGCTACCACTGTAGCTAATGGCACAACAGTCACCGTTAAGGATGTTGTTGCAAGTTCGCAAAACCTTTCAGACCTGGGCAACTATGGCACTGTTGTTTTGTACTTAGAAATACCTATTAATAATCCTCCTAGGGTTTGCCCTGCTGACAGCCCTAATGCAGGGTTCGCGCCTCCATTGCCTAGCGACTATGATCGCGTTATTTACGATATCCGTGCCAATACCGGGGTGTGGCTAGACCCGCGAGTAATTAACCGCTATGGACGTATTCCTAGCAATAACGGAACCATAAACCCTTGTAACAATCCTGTAGCCAGCGAAATTTTTGTTGATGCTATTTCTGATATTGATATTAAGCCCACCAATTGCAACCCGCCCGGCGTTCTTTCTGGTAGTGGCGGCTTTTATACTTGTACTGATGGGCTAAAAGTAGACCTCTATTTGCGTGGTAGAGGCAACAATGCAACGGCTTACAATATTGCCAGCAAAGCTGTTTCAAGGCTTAGTAGTATAAGTAATGTAGCCTTGACTCTATCAGGAACGCGACTTTCTAGCACCAATACCTTCAACTTAGCTTGGACGTGGACGGGTTCCTCTACGGGAGTAACTTTTAAACTGGTTCAGCGCGTCAATGGGGTATCTACAGAAATCTATAACGGCTCTGCTTTGAATGCTCCTAGTACTGTAGCTGGTAATCCTGGCGATTTGAATTGTTATACCGTTACAACAATAGTTGGCTCAAATTCCCCCATTGACAGCAATCAAGTGTGTGAATCTAAGTAGAGGTATATTTTATAACTACTATTTTAGTAACAATACTGAATCAAATAAATAAAAAAAAGGGAACACTAGATATAAGGAATATCCTGCCTTAATTACAAATGAAGTTTCCCTGTTTACAAAAGTCATCGGTAAAAACCCGTTTAGTGATCGCTATGGGAGCGATGTTTGTGCCTTTATTGGTACTGTCGGGAGGTGCGCTTTTTTACTTGGAAAGAGGCATCAGTGCTTTTGAAAAGACAGAGAATCAAGCCCTAGAGAGGTTGTTTCCCCTCACAAATATAGAATCTTTAATGGTTGAAACTTCTTCACCAGTTAAGGATTACATGATTAAAGGCGACTATACCGCTCGAAGTCGCTTCATTCGCACCAGTCAAGAAATAGAGCGCACTTTTGCGGCACTCCTTGCCGTGCCTTCTAATTTATCAGAAAAACAAATATTGCTCCAAGCCAGCCGTAAAGAGTGGCAACAAACTGCGGCAATTGGTCAGAGTATTTTTGCTTATCCTAACCCTGCCACTAACCCCCGCGCCGTACAGGCAGCCAAATACTTTCAAGAACGCAATTTTAAAGCTGTTATTAGCCTCAATCAGTTGTACAAACTGCTGGCTCATCTCCAAATAGCTGAAAACTTAAATCAAGCCGCCTATGCTAAACACCAAGTCAGGTTAGTTGTTGCTGTAGCGTTTTTGTTAGGTGTCGCTCTGGCTATAGTAGCTAGCACAATGGTTGTTCGCTCTATCTTGCGTCCGTTAAGCGTTCTAGAAAAAGGGGTAGCGCAGTTAGGCAATGGTAATTTTTCTCATCGCATTTTTCTAGCAAACCAAGATGAATTAGGACAATTGGCAGCAGCGTTTAATCTGATGATTGAAAAGTTAGAACAAAGTCAAACAGCACTCAAAAATCTAGCAACTCTAGATGAGCTAACAGGAGTATACAATCGCCGCGAGTTCAACTTACAGCTAAAAAATGAGTTAGAACGCTCTGGGCGTTACGACCATTGCTTTACTTTGCTGCTATTAGATATCGACTTCTTTAAAAAACTAAACGATACCTACGGTCATCAAGCGGGAGATGAAGCTTTGCGGAGTATTGCTGCTTTGCTCAAGCAAGAGTTTCGAGACTTAGATCGGGTATCCCGTTACGGAGGAGAAGAATTTATAGTAATTTTATCAGAAACCTCAAGTTCTAGTGCTTACGTAGTCGCCGAACGCATCCGTCAACTAATTTCTACCTATGCTTTATCTATTGCTCAAAACCAGACAGTTAATATAACCGTTAGTGGGGGACTGGCAACTTTTCCAGAAGATGGGGTCGAGGCGAAATCTTTAATTCATTGTGCAGACCAAGCTCTCTACGCAGCTAAATATTCTGGTCGAAATAAAATTATTGTTTATGATAGCTTAACCGTTAAAAAAATATCTTAAACGATGAAAGTTAGCCTTTGCGCGATCGCTCTTAATGAAGAAGCTGCTTTACCTCAATGCTTAAGTAGTGTAGTAGGGGTTGTAGATGAGATAGTTTTGCTAGATACGGGTTCGAGCGATCGCACTAAAGAAATTGCTCAAAGTTTTGGCGCTAAAGTCTATGATTATAAATGGTCTAATGACTTTTCTGCTGCCCGAAATGAAGCGCTAAAGTACGTTAAAGGTGATTGGGTATTGGTATTAGATGCCGATGAAGTGTTATTGCCAGAAATTGTCCCTAGCTTGAAACAAGCAATAGAAAACGAAGCATATTTACTCATTAATTTACTGCGTTTTGAAGTTGGGGCGGCAAGTTCTCCTTATTCTTTAGTTTCTCGTTTGTTTCTTCGTCACCCGAATATTTATTTTTCTCGTCCTTATCACGCCTTGGTAGATGATAGCGTAACTCTAATTTTAGAGCGAGAACCCCATTGGAAAATCGGCAATTTGCCAGGAGTTGCGATTAATCATGCTGGTTATCAAAAAAATGCGATCGCCTCTTTAAATAAGTTTGATAAAGCAAAATCCGCTATGGAAGGCTTTTTAGCCGCTCATCCTCAAGATCCTTACGTTTGCAGTAAGTTGGGTGCTTTATATATCGAACAGGATCGAGTTGCAGAAGGTATGGAATTATTAGAGCGGGGTTTACAAGCAAAAGATGTCAATCCCGATATTGAATACGAACTTCACTATCATTTAGGCATTGCTCATAACCGCCGCAAACAAGCACAAAAAGCGCAGTTTCATTACGAAAGGGCGATCGCGTCTTCGGTTTATCCAATGCTCAAACTAGGCGCTTACAACAATTTGGGAGCTTTAAAACGAGCAAGTGGAGACTTAATTGCTGCTAAAACTGCTTTCCAAACGGCGATAGAAATCGATCCTAATTTTGCCACTGGCTACTACAACTTAGGCTTAACCCTTAAAGCAATGGGAAACTTTACCGAAGCCATAGCAGCTTACAATAAAGTGATCGCACTTAATCCAATTTACGCCGAAGCTTATCAAAATTTGGGCGTTGTCTTACTAAAAGCAGGTTTAGTAACCGATAGTTTAGCCGCCTTTAATAAAGCGATTGCTTTACACGAGAGCCAAAACCCCGTTGCGGCGCAACAGTTACGTCAAGGCTTGCAAGACATGGGTTTAATTAAATAATCGTGACTTCACCTGTATCCAAATCGTAGCGCCCACCGACAATTTGTAGTTTGCCTTGGGTAACTAAATCTGTCAACAGTTTTGACTTGTTTAATACTTCTAGTTGATACTGAACGTTGGCAATTACTGCATTGTTAATGCGATCGCCCTCCTGATCCTTGACTCTAGCCAATGCAGGCTTAATATCTGCGACAAAAGTACCGATTTCACCATCTTCTAACGTATCTTCAACGGCGGCGGTTACGGCTCCGCACCTTTCATGACCTAAAACGACAATTAGTTGAGAGCCTAAGATTTTTGTAGAATACTCCAAACTGCCCATAACTCTAGGACTAACAACGTTTCCGGCAATTCTGACGACAAATAAATCTCCTAAACCAGCATCAAAAATCATTTCCGCCGGAACCCGCGAATCAGCGCAGCAAAGAATTGATGCAAAAGGATGTTGCTCTGTGGCAATTTCTGCTAAACGTAACCGCGATTGATGGGGATTTCGCCGCTTGTCTTGAACAAACCTGCTATTGCCTTCTACAAGCTCTTGGAGCGCCAAAGTTGGACTAATAGTTTGGGAAGTAGATTCTTGAGCTAAGGCAGCGCTCCCTAGCAATAATGGGCTGCTAAGAGCCACTATGCCTGCTAGCTTAATAAAATCTCGACGACCAATATACCCATTAGTCCGACTCATAGTTTTACCTTAAGGGCGTACTTGTTGCAGTTTATCAGCTTGAGCTTGAGTAGTAATTAGGGCATTATCGGGAACAGAAACGCGATCGCGCAAAGTTACTCCTACTACTATTGCACCAGTACCAATAGTTACATTGTTGCCAACTTTAGACTTAAACAATACCGCATCGTCACCAATAGTTAAGTTATTGCCAACTTCCAAGGGGCCATGAAAAACAATATTATCGTCGGTATCGAGATTATTACCAATTTTGATACTTGTGCCTTTAAGAGCGTGAAAAGTTACCCGATCTTCAATTTCGGCATTGTTACCAATAATAATCGGCGCACCTTCATCGGCTCGAATCGAGGTTCTTTCCCCAACTGTACTATCAGCACCTATTCGCACATCCCCAACAATTCGAGCAAATTCTTCCATCTGAACGTTTTTGCCCAAAGTTGGTGCTACAGGTTTAGGGTTCCAAGAAGTCTTAGGGGCAGCACTTACACCACCTACGCCACTGTAGCCTTTTTCTCTATATAGCTCGTTGTAATGCTCGGCAAATTCTGCGTTAACTTCTAATACTTCATTTTGAAACTCGGAATTTGCTTCGGCTTTGGGTTTAAGAGCATTAGCTTGAGCTTGAGTAGTGATTTTAGCACCAATTGGCACAATGCGATCTTTAGGAATTGTTACGTTTGCGACTGTTGCGCCGTGCAGGACAAACGCGCCGTCTTCAAGAGTGCTATTAATGATCCGCGATCTAAAGCCAATAAAAGTAAAATTGCCTAGCTTTGAATTTCTAATTGTTGCTTGATGAGCAATACTGACTTTATTTTGAGTGCTGCTTGATTTAGCACTGCAAGAGGAAGTAGGAGCAGGAGCATTAGGCAATGCTATAAAGTTGATGTTATCTTGCAGATTAGTTTCATTACCAATGCAAATTTTAGTGCCGGGTTCAGCGCTCAGAACAGTGTTTGAAGCGATAAAGCTTTTTTCACCGACAGAAACATCCCCATACAATTCTATTAGCGGACTGACGAAGCTTGAACTCCCAACAACAAACTTGAGAACACTTCCTGATTGAGCAAATACATCTGTTCCTATAGCCAATGTTATTAATAGCCCAGTAAGTGCGATCGCTAAGTGACGAAATTTGAACATAAAATATTGTCCTAAACCAAAACCAATTTTTTTGAGTAACTACAAGCTAAGTTGCAATACAGCCGTTAAATATAAAACTAAGTATTTGACATTCAACCGAGTTTTTACGGAAAACACCCACACACTTACATTTTTTAAAGGCTTAAGTAAATATACGGTGAATTAGCCTGTTTTATAGAAACTTTATATTTCTGGTCGAACTTCAAGAGCGATTGCGCCCAACGCCCCTTTACGAAAATCTGTCAACATCTGTCTGGCGGTGCGTTCTATATCTCCTTGGTGGCGTTTTTGCGCCAAGGCAATTAAGTAATCTTCCGCCGTCATATCCACCGCATCTAAGTCGTACCGAGTCCCCAGGGGATTATTTGGTAATAAACCTGGAGAATCAATTGCTAATTTTTGCAGTAACTCAATTAAAACCGTTGCTACTCGTTGATTGTCGTAGGAAGCATCGCCAATATCATCGCAAATAGCTAATTTATTCGCATTTAGTTGATTATTTAGCTTACTGGGAATAATCCCCGGAGCATCTAATAGTTCTAGTTGGTCAGAAATTCTTACCCAGCGCAACTGACGAGTAATCCCCGCCCGCGCCGCACTTTCTACAACTCGCCGATTTAATAAGCGATTAATTAAGGCCGATTTGCCCACGTTAGGAAACCCAATTACTACCGCCCGGACAGGACGCGGCAACATTCCGCGCTGTTGTCGCCTTTCGTTAAGTTCCACGCCTGCTTTTTGGGCGGCTTTGGCGATCGCGGTTATCCCTTTCCCCGCTTGCGCATCGGTAAAATAAGGTTCTTCCCCTTGCTCTCTAAACCATCGCATCCACGCTTGTTGAGCAGAGGGCAAAATCATATCTACACGATTGAGAATTAATAAACGCTCCTTGTTACCTATCCATTCTTGGACTTGGGGATGATGAGTTGCTAAAGGGATTCTAGTGTCTCGTACCTCTAAAACTACATCGACAAGTTTTAGCTGTTCTTTGAGGGCTTTTTCCGCCTTAGCGATGTGACCGGGATACCATTGGATAGCGGGAGTTTTCATGAGTCTTATTATCTAGAAATGTAGAGATGTTGCAATGCAACGTCTCTACAATGATTTGCGCGATCGCTCGTGCCTTTTATCATGGCACTACTAACACCGGACAAGGAGAAAGGTTAATTACTCGGTTGGTGACACTTTCAGAAGCGCCATCTTCAGTTAATCCTAGTCCGCGACAGCCCATCACAATTAAGTCTGCCCCAATTTCATCGGCGACATCACAAATTGTAAAAGCTGGTTTACCCTCTCTTTCTAAAACTTCCGCCTGTATTCCTTGCTGGTCAAATAAAGCTTGGGCTTTTTGCAATAACTGAGCTACGGCTTCGGGGGAAGTCATAATTTGTTCTGATTCATCACTGGGGGATTCTACGACCGATAGCAACACCAAGCGGCTACTGCAAAGCTGAACAACGTTAACAACTACCTCTGCCGCTTCTTGGGTTTCTCGGCTGCGATCAACGGGAAATAAAACAGTCTTAAACATCAATAGATACCTACGATACCTTGCTCCGGTAAAATGTGGACGGTGCTAAACCTTTGAATAGTGAAAACGCAAACGTCGTTAGGAGATTAACCCTGTGTCCAAAAAAACTTTAGCAAATTTGTCATCTTCTGATTTATCTGGCAAACGCGCTCTTGTCCGAGTAGATTTTAATGTGCCTTTAGATGACCAAGGCAATATTACTGATGATACCCGGATTCGGGCAGCACTACCCACCATTCAAGACTTAATGCAGAAAGGCGCTAAAACAATTTTAGCCAGCCACTTCGGTCGTCCCAAGGGTGTTGATGATAAATTGCGCTTGACTCCTGTAGCTAAACGCCTATCAGAATTACTCGGTCAAGAAGTGATTAAATGTAATGACTGTATTGGCGAAGAAGTTGCAACCAAAGTGGGAGCAATGCAAAATGGTCAAGTGCTATTGCTAGAAAATGTCCGCTTCCATCCTGAAGAAGAAAAAAACGATCCCGAATTTGCTAAACAATTAGCTGCTAATGCTGATATGTATGTAAATGACGCTTTTGGGACAGCACACCGCGCCCATGCTTCCACTGAAGGTGTAACTCACTACCTCAGCCCTTCGGTTGCTGGTTATTTGATCGAAAAAGAGTTGAAATACTTGCAAAACGCGATTGAAAATCCTCAGCGTCCTTTGGCGGCAATTATTGGCGGCTCTAAAGTTTCTAGTAAAATTGGCGTAATTGAAACTTTGATCGATAAGTGTGACAAGCTACTTCTCGGTGGAGGGATGATTTTTACCTTTTACAAGGCGCGGGGAATTAGTGTCGGTAAGTCTTTAGTTGAAGAAGATAAGTTAGAACTTGCTAAATCATTGGAAGCTAAGGCAAAAGAGCGCGGCGTGGCGTTATTATTACCTACCGATGTAGTTGTCGCCGATAAGTTTGCCCCCGATGCTAATGCTCAAACAGTTAGTATTGACAACATTCCTGATGATGGCATGGGTTTAGATATTGGTCCCGACTCAATTAAAACGTTTCAAGAGGCTTTAGCAGATTGCAAGAGCGTAATTTGGAATGGCCCAATGGGTGTGTTTGAGTTTGATAAATTTGCCAAAGGTACAGAAGCGATCGCTTATTCTTTAGCCGATCTGACCAAAACGGGCGCTGCTACTATTATTGGTGGTGGTGATTCAGTAGCAGCCGTAGAAAAAGTAGGTCTTGCTGACCAAATGAGCCATATTTCTACGGGTGGGGGTGCTAGTTTGGAGCTATTAGAAGGTAAAGAACTTCCGGGCATTGCCGCTTTAGATGATGCTTAGGTTTAAATAACTCGCAGTTGTAGTAGAGGTATCACTTTGCTACAACTGCTTAATAATTGAATGTACCTTTGGATAGTAGGCATAGGTAACATTTGTTGCGTAGTTTGAATTTAATAACTGGAATACATTGCCTATTCGCACTGTATCCTTACACGTCAAATAATAAGGAGCATTTTATGCAACAAGTTTTAGCTACTTTTTTGCGAAAAGTATTGGTAATTTTGTTGGTTGGTTTTATTAGTACCTGTAGCTTATTTGCTATTAGCAGTCAGCCAAGTTTTGCCGCAACTTCGACTATGCAGGAAATGGACAGCCAAAGTCAATCGGTGAGCGATCGCGAACAAGCTTATGAGGAGCAATTAAAAGCGGAAAAAAACATGGATAAAGTCTTTGAGGAAAATGCGAAGGAATACAGGAAAGAAAATCCTGAGGAAAACATTATCGAAAAAGCTGTTGAAGGCGTAGAAAAATTAGCCGATAAAGTTACTGGTAAAAATTAGTTTTTAAACACTTACTGTATAGAGACGTTGCCTAAACGTCTCTAATTATTAGAAATGATACCTTTTGATTATTCCCTAGATTTTAAAACTATTGATTTTCGCGATCGCCCAGACCTTTATCGAGTTGGTAAAGGCGAACAGGGTGTACTTTTAGTAGAACCTTACAAGTCTGAGATTCTCCCCTATTGGCGATTTAAAAATCCCGAAATTGCCCAGCAATCAAGTGAAAAAATCTATGAGATGTTTTTAGAATATCTTGACAACGATGACTTCGTGGGGGCAGATATGGCGCGTAAATTTATCCAAATGGGTTATACGCGATCGCGCAGGTATGCAAATCATAAAAGCGGTAGAAAATATAAGCAAAATCCCCAGAAAGAACTAACAAAAGCCGCCGTAATGGCAGCAAGACAAGAGATTTTACCCAATGAAGTAGATCCAATTAAAGCTGAATCGGCGGCAATATTTAAACTAAAGTGGACAGAGGCAAAAACTAATCCTAAATATCTCCAGTTGCTTGCCAAACATAAGCAGATGTACGAAAAAGAGTAAGTTAAACTAGAAATATTTATTTGTGGCTTTAAACTGGATGATTTGGTTAAATCCGATCAGTGGATTAATAATTGTCGGATTAGCGGCGGTGGTGGCAACTTATGGGTGGCACTACCACAACGCCAGACTAGGTAAAAGTGGGCTGGATGTAATGCAAACTTTTAATATGCAAAAAGTTCACAAATATCTAGGTCTTAGCTTATTATCCTTAACTACAATTGTCTGGCTGCTAGAGGAATTTGCTTTAAAGTTAGTTTCCGGTACTACTCATAGTTATAGTGCGATCGCCCTTGTGATTTTACTTGCTACTAGCGCCACAGTTATTTTACGTTTCCGTCGCCGCCTGTGGGCAACTCCCGTACATTTAACCTTAAATAGCTTGATTGTCGTGCTATTGATGGTGCAATTATTGTCAGGATTAAGGCTGATTAACTAATTAATACGCATTATTAGCAAGATTGCCGATGCTCAACAATTAAACCTATAAGCGCATCGATAACTCACCCACTAACTCAGTTTTTGGTTTAAAACTATAGGTTCGTTTGGCGATCGCACAGGAAGATTAGAATAAAAACTAGCGATTAACGCCACCATTAACCACCAAACTGTATTAATCTCAGGACGATACCACACAGTATCCACTGCCCCATGAGCCAGCATACCAACAATAACTGCCGTCGCCCCAATTAACCAAAAACCTTCACGACTTCTTGTTTCCCGCAGCTTCATTAGTTGCACCCAACCTTGATTTAAGGTAACAACTAATAACCACAAGAAACACCCCAAACCAACAAACCCTGTTTCTACAGCAATTTCTAGCAGCACAGAGTAAGCACTTAAAGCCGTAAACCGGGGGCGCTGATAGAGAGGATAAATTTTATTAAAAGCATTGTTACCAGGGCCAATACCCAAAAACGGGCGATCGCGGATCATCTCAATTACCGCCGCCCAAACATTTTGGCGGAAATTATTACTACTGTCGCCTCTACCCGCAAAAATAGTTAAAAGGCGATCGCGCAACGATTCACTTAAAATAACTGCGGCGATTAATAAAATAGCCAAACTACCAATAAAAATTGCGATCGCCCATTTTCGCCAAAACCTCGGCAAGTATTGCGCCCACCACTGGCGCAGCAATAATACCACCGCTACCATTGCTACTACCGCCGCAATCCAACCGCCACGACTACCAGTAAAAGCCAAACACGCACCATTAACTAAAAACATAGTTAGTGCTAAAGCTTTAGCCGTCCACCTCTGCCACGCAAATATCGCTACAAAACTTAAAATTAAGGCAGGTAATAAGTACCCCGCTAGTAAATTAGGATTGCCTAAATAACTATAAACTCGCGTTGCCGTTGCTTGGACTGAATTAGGATCGTTCCAAGTCGCTAGAGGTTCTACCTTGTCGAACCATTGCTGCACTCCATAGACGCTGACAATTAGGGCAACATGGAGATATACGCCAATTACAAGACTTCGCAGCCGAGGAAGTCGCAGCACCCGCGCTGACAAGGCAAAGAGCAATAAATAAGAAGTTAGCTTCATTAGCCCCGCAAAAGCGTCAGCCTTGACGGGCGATAAAGCCGTTGCCACCGTAGAAGTCGCCCAATAGAGCAATACTAACCAATGAATCGGGGTAACTTTGGTTTTGGCATCGTCTGCCACCGTTAGTAGAATCCAAAAACTACCACAGGCAAGCAGTAACACTTTAACTAAATCGTTAGATACAAAAGGCGCTAGTCCAAATACTAAGCTAACTAATAAAGCCGCCAAGGGTTCCGACCATTGCATCAACCAGCTACTTTGTCGCCAGTTGCGTAGTAGCCCGACAAAACGGTGCAGGTAGCTGGCGTTTTGCCACTGTTGCAGGGGCAGGTTGCGGAGGGTAAATTGTTGCCAAATTAAATTCATAGGGTAAAAAGCTAGGATTAAACCAAAAGGCAGGGTATTTAATTTACGCCCAACCAAAGAGGTTAGTGCTGAAGCTTATTATCCATAATTTTTAGCTAGGAATTATTTTTTAGTTTCTCCAAGTTAGGCAGACTCAATAAATAACGATAGCCAGAATCTGGGATCAATTCAATCGATATTTCCCCACCATGCAATTGCGCCAAATAACAACTAAGAGAAAGGCGCAGATCGCCAAGAGAGTACAATTGTTTGAAAATTTGCTGATTACTTTGGGCTATAACTTCCGCTTCTATACTATCCTCGTTGTGTATTGAGCTATAGGCATCGGTGGGTACAGCCACTTCATCCTCTGACGGTGGCAATAAGTTTGTGTTACTTTGATCGCCATCTACTTCAGCCTCCTCCCACTGCAAAAGTTGCGACTTGTTAAAGGCTGGCAACTTGGTAAATAAAGGTACAATATCCGTCAAACCATCTCCTAGCCAGGGGTGGGAAACTGAGACAGCAATTTTTCTACTATCGGTCGAACTAAAAACATGAACGCGAATATTACTGCCAGTGCTGGTAGATTGAATGACGCTAAAAAGTAAGTGATACAACAGTTGCCGAACTTTTTCTTTATCTATAACCCAAGTGCGAGTGCGATCGCGTTCTATAGATAAACGAATTTGTTGTTCTTTGCGTTTTGCCCCCTCTTCTAAGCTATGGACTACTTGCTGACACAGCATTTCAATATCTACTGTGGCTAGAGCAAGGTCTTCAATTTTGCTAGTTATCGTTCCTAGTTCAGAAATTTCGTTGACTAGCGATAGTAAGTAGCGGCCGCTTTTTTGAATAATCTCTAGATATTCCTTTTGTTTGCTCATTAGGGGGCCATAAATTTCCCGACTCAATACTGTAGCCATTCCGAGTATGGATGTTAGCGGCGTGCGGAGTTCTTGAATTAGCTGCTCTAATAGTTCAAGTTTGACGTTTAGAGTTTCGGTGACAAAATCTCCCGGACAAAATTCTTGTTCTGGCGTAGCTAAAAAATCCTGGGGTCTGTCGGATTTAGCTTTGTCTAAAATTGACTTTGTTAGGGTTTCTTGGCGATCATAGAGGGGTTGGGATGAATTACTCGGATACTTTGTTAAGGTTTCTGACTCCAAGTGGCGATCCAGCAACCATTGACGCTCAAACTCGCTCATACTCCAACGGGCAATAATTTCCAAACTTTGAATGTCTTTAGGGGTGAACGTGCGCGGCGACTGCTCCATAATCGAAATCGCTCCTAAGCAGTTGCCTTGAGCATCAATTAGGGGTACTCCTAAGTAAGCACGAATACCGTATTGCTGCACCAACATCTTGCGGGCATAATCTGGAGATAAAAGCGTATCGTTAATCGCTAAAACTTGATGACTTTCTACTACAGTGTTGCAGAAAGATTCGGCTCGTAGTAGCTGGCGCTCTTGAGCAATTTTATTCATTAATCCCAGCCGCGATAAACCTACGGCAGATTTGAATAAGTGATGACGGCGATTCACAAATCCTAATATACAAATCGGGGCATCCAACAACTCCGCCGCCGTTTGAGTGGCTTCTTCAAAAACTGGGATAGTTTGAGCTTCGACCAATCCAAGCTCTGACAAGGCTTTGAGCCTTTGCTTTTCTCGATCCACCATCGCACTTACCGATTTGACTAATCGACCAACTAGCCTATTTCCAGATTTTACCATCACTTATTTTTACCTCGACCCCTGCCGAACAATGTGTATTCGAGCTTGACTCATCTTGAGAGCCAATCTATTGTTCTTAGGATTCCCTAAATACAGTCGAGATCAACATTACTTAGAAAAATTCTGCAAACTTTATTGCTCTGGAGGCAAATTATTACTTTTTGCAGGCTGAAAACGCTACTTGTATCATCTTTCGTGAGCTTAGTAGGTGGTAGATCCGCACGGCAAAGGCAAAGGTAACCTACTTAAGAAGTCTATTCATAGTCAAAGGTAATATTCCGCCTGTAGACCGATGAAATTTAGGTATAAAAAAGCAAGACTTGTAATGTTAGCAAAAGTAATTAAATAACTTCTGTATTTGCGCTAACTTTGTTCTCATTGCAAGACGGAGGAAAAAATGGCATTAGGTTTAAATAAACGGGCAGTAGGTGTATTTAGCACTCGCTCTGAAGCAGAACACGCACTTCACGAATTAAATGATTCGGGTTTCCCGATGAACAAAATTTCGGTTATTGCTAAAGACAATAACCAAGATGATATTGAAGGGGTTGATGTTCAAGACAAAGTAGGCAACAAAGCCGATGAAGGAGCTAGTACTGGGGCGCTGACTGGTGGAGTGTTAGGTGGTGCTACAGGCTTACTTGTTGGCTTAGGAGCTTTAGCAATTCCTGGAGTGGGCCCGATTGTATTAGCTGGTGAAGTAGCAACAGCGATCGCTACAACCTTAGCTGGTGGTGCTATTGGTGCGGCGGCGGGTGGCTTAATTGGGGCTTTAGTTGGCTTAGGAATTCCTGAAGAAAGAGCCAAGACCTATAACGACCGCGTGTCTAGAGGTCATTACTTAGTAATGGTAGACGGTAACGATGCGGAAATTGCTAGAGCAGAAGCAGTTTTGACAGGTAGAGGAATTGAAGACTTTGGTATCTACGATATCCCAGGCAGCACAACGGCAGGTAGTTACGCACCAGATACACTAAATACTACTGCTCCTGCTACGGGCGTAGGTAGCGATCTTAACGCTACCACAGGCGATCCTAGAGTAGTAATTGTTGATCGTCGCGAAGAAATTTAGTTACAACAATACATTTTCCCTTTTAAAGGGTTTAAGAGCGATCGCTCACCAAGCGAATAAAAAAAGTTACGAGGTAAAAATGAAAAAATTTATTCCTTTAATAATTGGCAGCTTTCTAGTTGTCGGCACTGTTGGTTGTCAAGACACTGCCAAAACCAGCACAGACGCACCTAATAATGCTGGAGAAACTGTTGCAGCGCCAGAAACGGATGATGCCGCCCAAGTTCAAAATGATGCCACTAGCGAAGTTCGTAGAGAGCAGCTAAATTCTGATATCAGAGCGCGAGAACAGCGCAACAATGCGACTGGAGGCGATGCTGATAGAACTGAAGGAGACTTGCAAAGCGAAGTGCGTAGCAAGCTAGAGGCAAATCTTCCCGCAAGTCAGTTAGGGGTTGAAGCAGAAGAAGGTGTAGTAACTGTAAGTGGTACTGTTCCCACCGACGAACAGCTACAAAAAGTTGAACCTTTGGCAAAAGAAATCAAAGGAGTAACTAGCGTCAAAGTTAACGTTCAAGTTAAGCCTGCAAAACCTAATAATTAATTAGGCAAAGGTTAAAAAAAGGGTTGTGGGTATTCCCACAACCCTTTTTTTTGTTTAATTTTTTCACTAGGCGATCGCCTAAGTACAAGAAAGTTAAAATTTCCAAGGAGGAAAAAATATTTTCTCCTCCTGTATGCGATCGCTTATTTCAAAACAAATCTATTTAGAGTGCGCTTCTAAAGGAATTTTGCTGGCATCAGGCTTGTTACCATCAGCAGCCAGGGACTCACCTTCAATAAATGAGCGTAGCATCCACGCCATTTCTTCGTGCTGTTCCATCAACCCAGTAAGGAAGTCTGCGGTACCTTGGTCGCCGAATTTGTCCCCAGATTGATCTACGTGATCGCGCAAGTTGCGAATAATTTCTTCGTGGTCGTCGACTAACTGCGATACCATCTCTGTAGCTAACGGAATATTGTCTGATTGCTCTTTAATTGAGCCATATTCCAGAAAGCCTGATGCTGTTCCTACTGGGAAAAATCCCAAAGTGCGGACGCGCTCAGCTAAAGCATCTATGTTAGTTGTGAGTGCTAGGTATTGTTCTTCCCATAGCTGGTGTAATGAGCGAAATTGAGGACCAACTACATCCCAATGGAATTTTTTAGTTTTGATCAATACTAAGTAAGCGTTTGCTAGATCGCTGTTTAACAATTCGCTTACGCCCGATCTTTGGTCTTCAGATAGACCGATGTTGATTTTACGCATGATTTATTTTATATTTCGCTTCAATACTTAGTGGAACAAATCTACACACAAAAGAACATCAGCCAAAGGACTGATCGTATCATTTAACTAATTGGTAATGGGTAATAAGTAATTGGACTATTCAATCAAGCCAACCTTAGCGCGGTATAAGAGCTTATCGCCCTGAACATAACCAGTATAGCGGACTGTAACTAAGTCTCCTGGTTGAGCATTTCCTTGCAGAAGTTGGTGCAGTTGCTCGTTATAAGGTAGTTTTGACCCTACAGGCGCGATTTGTTCTATTCCCCATTGCTGCAATAATTGCTCTAACGGACGCATCATTAGAGGCAATAACTTTGTAGCGCTGATTTCGGGGTTTTGTTGGACTTTAAACGCAAAAGTCGGCAATTGCAATATGCAAGATTCCAACACTTGTAAGCTTGATAGTTGAAACTCTTGCAATAATGTTTGTCTTTGTTGTGACAATTGGTTTTGTAGTCTTTGATACTCTTGCTTTAAAGTATCAATAGTTTTATCGTCAGTCTGTGGTGGTGCTGGATTGATTGAAAATGTTTTCACAAGAACATTTATCTGTACTTGCAGCACTTGAGCCAGCTTAAGGACGGTTTCTACACGCATTTGGGCTATTTCTCCCTGTCGCAACCGCCTAATTTGCCTTGGGGAAACTCCCGCCGCACTAGCTAAAGCTTTAAAACTAACGATACCTACCCGTTGCATTAGCGATCGCAACGAGTTGGTATAATTTTGCTCAAGTGACTGGGACATTGCGATCGCCGATTCTAATCTTCTAGTAGGCTTCTTAACATCCAAGCATTTTTTTCGTGAATTTGCATTCTTTGCGTCAACAAGTCGGCGGTGGGTTCGTCGCTTACTTGGTCTACAACGGGAAATATAGACCGAGCGGTTCTAACTACAGCTTCTTGACCTTCCACCAATAAACGGATCATTTCTGTAGCTTTGGGAACTCCTGGAGTTTCAGCAATAGAGCTTAGTTTGGCATATTCGCTGTAAGTTCCGGGTGCTGGATAGCCAAGCGCTCTAATTCTTTCGGCAATTAAATCTACCGCCAAGGCTAACTCTGTATACTGGGTTTCAAACATCAAATGTAAGGTTTGAAACATTGGCCCAGTGACATTCCAATGAAAGTTATGAGTTTTAAGATACAGCGAATAGCTATCGGCTAGCATCCGCGATAAACCTTCCGCAATTAGCTTGCGGTTTTCGTTATCTATACCAATGTTGACTGGAAAAACCGAACCTTGAGCTTGCATAAATTCTCCAATTTAGGTGAAATATAAATGTAATTTGCGCTTTTTATGGCTTTAATGATTGCTAAAACACGCTAACTCTAAATCTCTCTATGCTAGGTGCATTTTTAAAACGGTGCGAGGGGCTTTACGCACTCTTGCTAAAATTGTTTCTTTGCCCAACTTCTGACAAGCTTCGTAACGATGACAACCGGAAAAACCGTAGTATTGCCCGTCTACTTCTAATACATCAATGGGTTCAATTTGCCCGATTTCGGCGATAGATGCCATCAATGCGCTAACTTTAGTTTGATCGTTGGCTCTCGGTAAAGGTCTATATATCTGCTGTAGCGGAATCTCTTGTACCTTTATCATAGTGATGCTACTTTTTTATCTTCTTCTATATCGTACTCATTATGACTTCAGTTTGCAACCTTTTGGACAAGATTTAGTCAAAGAAATAAGGAAAATTGGTAATATGTCCGCTTTAAGTAATATTTATATGAATTTTCAGCACCGGAATTTAGTAGTTAGCGCTTGTTCAGCCTTTTGCGTACTGGGATTGACGGCAATCTCTGTAAACGCTGCATCCACCGAGCAAGAGTTGAAAGTAGGTATAGTACAGCGTTTTGGCGATGAAGCAACGGAGCAATTGCTACTGGAGGCTGTACCGGGAGATAGCTTAACTCTAAATTTTTATACTGGTACAAAGCCACAAACTATCAGAGCAAAAAGTGTCAAGCTAGAAATAGCTATGCAACCATTGAAGAAGCCAGAATTGGCGGAGCGGGTGGTTTTGGGAGTATTTCGCAGCTTTGAAACAGCAGAAGAAAGCGCCCAAAGGTGGAAAGCGCAAGGTATAGAAGTAGAAGTTGCTCAACCGGAGCGTTGGGAGGTTTGGGCAAAAAGAGATGTATACAATACGGCGTTATTGCGGCGGTTTTTGATGGGGAGCTTGCAAACAAAAGGTAATAAAATTGCCTACTTGGATAGTAAAGTTGTCCAAGAATTGCCCAAACTTAGCTGGGTTGTCAATGGAAATCGTTACAGTCGGGAAAAGTTAAGTATTTCTGCAACTAAAAATGTAATTCAAGTTAGTCAAGCTAAAGATAAAACCGATGCGATCGCCTATCCTGGACGTTTGCGGTTGCAGGGCAACGCCTACGGTAGTTATACGCTAATTAATGATGTTCCCGTTGAAAGCTATTTGCGGGGCGTAGTACCCAACGAAATCGGCGCTAAAGCACCTTACAATGCTGTAGAAGCACAGACAATTATTGCTCGAACTTATGCTTTAAGAAATGTGCGTCGCTTTGCCATTGATGGCTACGAACTATCCGCCGACGTTCATTGTCAAGTATATAAAGGACTAAACGGCATAGATCCAAATAGCGATCGCGCAATTTCTGCAACTGAAGGACAAGTCCTTACCTATCAAAATCAATTAGTAGACGCTTTATATTCTTCCACAACAGGCGGTGTAACAGCTAAGTTTAGCGATGTTTGGAATGGGGAAGATCGCCCTTACTTAAAGCCTATAGTCGATGCGGCTAGTAATGTGTGGAATTTATCGCGCCAGAGTTTGGCTAATGAGCAAAACTTTCAGCAGTTTATTAATATCAATCGTGGATTTAACGAAGTTGGCTGGAAAACCTTTCGTTGGCGTAGAGAAAGCAGTATAGAGCAACTCACAAAAGATTTGCAGAAATACCTAGAAGTAAATAGAAGTCCTTTTGCTAGTTTTCAAAAACTTCAAGGTTTAGAAGTCGTAGAGCGATCGCTTGGGGGTAGAATTTTAAAGCTATCGGTGCAAACAGATATCGGCACGTTTAATTTGCTTAAAGACGAAGTTCGCAGCGCCTTTTCTGCACCCCGAAGCACGTTATTTTATTTGGAAACTGTGAAAAAAGATAATAATCCCTTATGGGGTTATGCCTTTGTCGGTGGCGGTTTTGGGCATGGAGTCGGATTGAGTCAAACCGGGTCTTATCGTTTGGCGGAGTTAGGCTGGACAAGCAAGCGGATTTTAAACTTTTACTATCCAGGGACAACACTTCAGGTTTTAGATGGCGTAGTCAAGCGTTAATAATGGAAAAAGGCAGGAACATTCCTGCCTTACAACTTTTGTGATTAATTAGTGCGATCGCCTTAATTAGTAAAGTTCTTCTTCCTTATGAGTTTCGATCGTGCAGTCAGAGCTTGGATAAGCTACGCAAGTCAAGACATAGCCAGCTTCAATTTGATCGTCATCTAAGAAAGACTGATCGGATTGGTCAACCGTACCTGACTTGATTTTACCCGCGCAAGTGGAGCAAGCACCCGCACGGCAAGAGTAAGGCAAGTCAAGCCCAGCTTCTTCCGCCGCATCCAAAATGTATGTATCGTCATCAACTTCAATCGTTTGGTTTAAGCCTTCAGCTTCGCTGATTAAAGTGACTTTGTAAGTTGCCATTGCGTATTTCCTCTCTTGATCGGGGCATTAATAAGTTTTTCTAAAGCAAATTCCCGATTCGCTAATCAAAACGAATGCTTAGTTTCTTTTGCTTCATCTTAGATACTACGAGAAAAATTACCGATTTCAACCGTGCTATTGAACGCAATTAGTAATGGAATTTATGTATTTAATCCTGATTACTTATACTTATTTGACAAAATACGCTATAAATGGTATTACTCGGGGCGGTTCTCAACAGCACTTCATCCAACTCCATTCTCCGTCGTCATACCATTCTTTTTTCCAGATAGGAGCATTGTCTTTAAGGGCATTGATCGCATAACGGCAAGCCTCAAACGCCTCTAAGCGGTGAGGACAACCCACGGCAATTAAAACGCTGATTTCGCCAACTTGCAAGCGTCCAACGCGGTGATGGATGATTACACGGTTAATATCGTGCCATTGCTGGCGAATCTCGGCGGCGATAGAGCGAAATACTTGGATTGCCATCGGTTCGTAAGCTTGATACTCTAAAGCAATTACTTCTCTACCCCCGGTTTGATTGCGAACCATCCCACTCATAACTACTACTGCGCCATTAGCGCGATCGTCGGCTAAGTCGTAAACTTCAGTTAAAGATAAGGGGGCGAAAAATATCGCAAAATTATCTTCAGTGTTGGCGATAATTGGATGATTTAAAGATGTTGGGATTTTAGAAGTCATAAGAAATTAAAGATAATAATTAATTCTATTGTGCAAGTGCAACGTCTTTCCTCTATTGTGTAAGAGACGTTGCACTGCAACGTCTCTACAGTAATTAATGATTTTATCCTCTATTGAGCAACGCCTAAATTTGGCAAAGAATTAGCCAATACCTGCAATTACTGGATGGTAGTAAAAAGCCAAGCCCAAAACTACATAAGCCGCTAATAACATTGTGCCTTCTAGCCAATTAGAGCGCCCATCGGAACTAATAGAATTGGCAATCAATACAGACACCGCCACAGCAACTAATTCAAAGGGATTAAAATTTAAGTCCATTGGTTTACCCGTAAACCAACCAACTAAAACCAATACCGGAGCGACGAATAGAGCAATCTGCAAGCTCGATCCTACCGCGACCGAGACTGAAAGATCCATTTTGTTTTTCATTGCCACTGTAACCGCCGTAGTGTGTTCGGCAGCATTACCAATAATGGGGACAACAATAACTCCAGTAAAAAGCGAAGTTAAACCAAGTTGCGCTGTAGCGACTTCTAGCGATTCTACTAATAACTCCGATTCTACTGCTACAAGCAAAGTTGCTCCTAGCAATACTCCAACCCACAGCCATAAATTGACACCAGTTTCGCCCTCAATCAAATTTGCCTCAGCTAATTCAACTTGCTTAATTTCCGCTAAACCCACATCGTAGAGGTAAGAGTGAGTTTTCATTGAAAATAGTAGCGTCAAGCCATATACCAAAATTAAAACGATCGCAACAGCAATGGATAAGTTCTGTAAAATAGCTTCAGGAATGCCCGAAGATGTAAAATTGACGGCGGTAGGCATCAAAATTGCAATTACAGCTAGGTTCATTAAAGAAGCATTTACCCGCGCCACAAAGGAAGGAAACTCTTGTTCTTTGTAGCGCAAACCCCCTAATAGCATCGAAAAACCCATCACCAAAAGTAAATTACTAATAATTGAGCCAGTAATACTAGCTTTGACCACATCGACAAACCCCGCATTGAGAGCGATTAAGGCAATAATTAGCTCGGTAGCATTGCCAAAAGTAGCGTTTAAAAAGCCGCCTAAAGTTGGGCCCACTACTACAGCTATTTCCTCTGTAGCGCTCCCCATCCATGCCGCCAAAGGCAATATTGCCAATCCCGCCGTAATAAATACTGCTAGTTCTCCCCAGTGTAAAAAGTGCGCCGCCGCCGAAATTGGTACAAATACTAATAAAACTAAAAACAAACCATTTTTGAAAGACATTGCGAATTTTGTTCCTAATTCCTTGGAAAAACAGCTTTTCTTTCCAGCTTGGCGGAAAGTCTGGATTAAGCTAACAGCCTGTAATTAAAAGTGTAGCTTTGTAAAGTAATCGCCCCAAGGGTTGTCAAAATATTAGGTTGACTTAATTTAAGGCGTTACTTAAGATTTAATAGTAAAAGTTGCGTGTACGACCAACTGAGGCAATCCACCTAAATAAGTCATTAGAATCAGCCTCTACTAAGATGGACAACGCAAACTCTAGAACTTTTTACCATCTTTCCGTAACGATTTGCTATTACAAACCCATTGTTTAGTTGAATTTGTCTTCAATCCTTGGGTTCTGCATATTTATTAACAACAATAATTTTGGACTAATACTACATGACTTTTGCTGCCGATCCCGTTAGTGCTGTTACGCAATATCAAGGTAATGACATTACAGCCACAAATCCCCTGCAAACAGCGACAGGTGTTTACGTTACAGTTCACGGTCATTTTTACCAGCCACCCCGCGAAAACCCTTATTTAGATGCGGTTGAGAGACAAGCGGGGGCGGCTCCCTTTCACGACTGGAACGAACGCATACATCACGAATGTTACCGCCCAAATGCCTTTGCAAGAGTGGTAGACGAATGGGGCGATGTGGTGGGGATCGTCAATAACTACGAGTATTTGAGCTTTAATATCGGCGCAACGCTGATGTCATGGTTAGAAAGGTACGATGTGGAAGTGTATCAGCGCATTTTAGAAGCCGATCGCCATAGTTGTGATCGCCTGAATGGACACGGAAATGCGATCGCTCAAGTATACAATCACATCATTATGCCCCTCGCCAACGAGCGCGACAAGCATACGCAGATTCGCTGGGGTAAAGAAGATTTCAAATCCCGGTTTAAGCGCGATCCCGAAGGAATGTGGCTGGCGGAGGCGGCGGTAGACTATGCAACGATAGCAGCCTTGATTGCTGAGAAAATTAGGTTTATAGTGCTTGCACCATCTCAAGCGCTACGTTGCCGAAATTTAGCTAACCAAGACGAAAATAGGGGTGAATGGTATGAAGTGGGCGGTAGTCAAATTGATGCAACTTGTCCTTACCGATGTTTTTTACCTGGGGGCGATCGCAATCGCGAATACATTGATATTTTCTTTTATGATGGCCCAATCTCCCGCGATATGGGCTTTAACGATGACTTATATAGTGCTGATCGCTTAAGTGGCAGAATTGGACAAGCAGTACGCGGGGATCATCGCTCATCGCAGTTAATTTCTGTAGCTACCGATGGCGAAACTTTTGGACATCACAAAAAAGGTACAGAAAAGACTTTAGCCTATGCTTTTTTAAATGAGTTTCCCGATCACAATTGGACAGTAACTAACTACGCTCACTATTTAAGTATTAATCCCCCTACTTGGGAAGTGGAATTAAAGCCGATAACAGCTTGGAGTTGCGCTCATGGTGTCGATCGCTGGCAAGATGATTGTGGTTGTGGTGGTGAAGGTGGCGTATGGCATCAAAAATGGCGCAAACCCTTGCGCGAATCTCTTGATTGGCTAAGAGATCAGTTAGTTAAGGTGTATGAGGAGACAGGAAAGCTATTTTTCCGCGATCCCTGGCTAGTAAGAAATGAGTATATACAGGTAATGCGCGATCGCTCGATTGCTAATGTTACCCGTTTCCTCAACCGTTACCAGTCCCACAAACTCACAGTTTTAGAGCAAGTAGACGCTTTACGTCTACTAGAGATGCAGCGTCACGCTTTGTTGATGTATACAAGTTGCGGCTGGTTTTTTGAAGAAATTTCCCGTCCTGAAGGTACGCAAATTTTGCGTTATGCTGCTCGTGCTTTAGAATTGGCAGGAGATGTAGCCGGAGTCCAGCTAGAAAAAGCTTTTGTTAAACGCTTAACCCAAGCACCGAGCAATGTTAAGTCATTTAAGCACGGCGCAGAAATTTATCGACAATTGGTATTAACAGCGCAAATTGGGTTTAGACAAGTAGCCGCTCAGTATGCTATTAGTTCGTTGTTTGGCGATCGCACGTCTAATCGTTCGGTACAGCGCATTTATTGCTACACCGCCCATCAAGTAGATTACCAAGTACAACGCATGGGATCGCTAACTTTGGCTGTAGGACAGTTGCGTTTAGTTTCTGATATTACTTGGGAAAGTCAACATTTAACCTTTGCGGTATTGCATTTAGGTGGTTGGGATTTTCATTGTTGCATTCAACCATTTACAGGACGGAGAAACTACAGCCAGTTAAAAGACAAAGTATTTGGCTCTTTAGAACAAGCTAGTGCGGCGCAGACTATTTTGGCAATCAATCAGGTGTTTGGGGATCAAACTTTTAGTTTACAAAATCTGTTCGCCGAAGAAAGACATCGGATTATGGAGCTACTAAGTCACGAAACTTTGACTAGGCTCGATCAGCTTTATACTCAAGTTTACCGCGATAATTACGGCGTACTGATGGCATTTCACCGCGACGAGCTAGACGCACCCCAAGAGTTGCAAGTAGCGGCGGAGATTGCTTTAAAGCACCGTTGCGTCAATGTTTTAAAGCTAATGTGGGAAGAAATCGCCGATATTCAAGTAAGTTTGCATCATTTGGGAGAATTGGAAGCAACGGCTACAGAAGCCAAACATCTGCGCTGTAATTTGCATATACCCGCAGGTAAGCAGACAATGGAGCAGTTAATTTTGCGATCGCTCTGGCAACTATTGCATGATACTCATTTGGCTACTGTAGAGGCAATACAACAGGTTGAGCGCTTAATTGATGTAGCAAAGCAATTAAATCTTGGCTTGAGTTTGGGAAAATCTCAGGAGCTATATTTTAGCCAGTTACCGCAAATAGTCTCCCAGTGTCGCCAATCTGTAGCAAGTGAAGGTGATGAAATTGGCAATTTTAGTCAGTTACAGCAATTGTTGCATTTGGGTCAAAAGTTGGGTATTGGGGTGAATAATTTGCTAGAACAATTAGCTTAAAAGTGTTATGGGGTAGGCAAAACACTACCCTAACTTTAATTTTAAATAGCGATAAAAACTTTAGGTCATGCGATCGCTAGGACAATGATAAGGATACAACCATTGACATTTAATCAGTCCGCGAGAGTGTTTTTCAAAAAAGGTTCCGGCGTGTATTCCATGAACTATATCGATTCCAACTCTCGACTTAAATTCATACAGTAAGGGAAAAGCTGTTACTAAAATAGCGACGGCTAACACGAGGCGTGATAGTGTTTTTGAGTAAGACTTTCGGCTTGAAAATGCCTTATTTTCTTTACTGTTTGATTTGTTACTAAAATTTTCAGGCATAGGCTCAGTAAAAGCGAGATTCAATAATAACTCATCTGTCAAAATAACCTCTAAATCGCGGATCTAAGCGATCGCGTTTACGTTGATTGCAAGTACTACACAGAGTTTGTAGATTGCTGAGATCGTTTTTGCCACCACGAGCTAAAGGAATAATATGATCGACATTTAGGTTAGCTTCTGAGTTAGTTTTACCGCAACTTTGGCAATGATAGAAGTCGCGATCAAAGACATATTTCCTCACTTCTAGCGGAATAGGAATGCGTGGCGTTTTGCTCATGAATTATTTTGCTGAGTATCTTTGCTCATCATCCGCCGAATGTCATCAAGAGGTAATTCGGTTTGATTAATTTCTACATCATTACTTTGTGTTAGTTCCTCAGCTTCAGACTCATCAGGACAAAATTCTAAAGTAAACTTAATTCTCAACTTGCCTTTTTGCCAGCCTCCAGCACCAATACTTAAAATTTCACAATTTTTTCCATCATTAAACCACTTCCAATTATGCTTATATGATTTATGTGAACCAAGCTGAGATCCATAGATAGCTGTTCCTTTTATTCCTTGTGACTCTAAAAACTCGACTAATGTATCAGCTAATTTGCTTTGCAAGGCTGATTGTAATACTTGTTTGAACATACCAAATTTACACATTTCAGATGAATTGAATGCTATAACATCATCGTCACTATAATTTGGCTGATAAAATTTATCTTCCATTTCAATATTTCTCCTTAAAGTATTTGCGTTTTCTCAATTAGTACCTAGACATAAAAACTACCTATATAAATTAAGTAACTTATAGAATCGGTATAGGTGGCTTTTACCTTTTTATCTGTAATTTAAACTGCTAATGCTTCCTTCAAAACTTCTGCATCAACAATAACTGATCTAAAATCAGAATCTGCAATTACAGGCAATAAATGACTATGTAATTGCATCGCTTGCAAACAATCATTAATACCGCAAACAGCCTGATTGTAAGCAGTTATATTACTTTCTACTTCCTTTTGCGATCGCATATTACTAGCAATCTTTTCTTCGGCTTCTTTTTCCAAAGTTTGCTCTAGATGATTACGAGCATTATTGTATTGCTGCAAAATATCATTTGCTTGGATTTCGGCAAGTGGTAATAATCGACTTTTGAGAACCGCATTAATATTAGCGCGGAAGTTTTTGCGGATAGTTTCGGATACTTTTGGCTCAAAATCTAACTTCAACAATTGCCTAATTGCTGGTTCTGCTTGTACCATACTTTCGCTGTCGTAGCCTTGGGATGTTTGCGCTAATGTTTGACGGAATTGATAGATAGAAAATGTACCTTCATCGTAAAACCTTGGACTTTCTCTAACAAAGCGATCGCATTCTACTTTTGCTGCATCCATTAAGGAATGTTGTACCAAGGTTTCCAGTCCTTTTATTTGTTCTACAATTCCCGCATCATTTCCTAATAATCTGTACAAATGACTGTAATATTCTGCTTTCTGCACTCGCTCAATTAAGCGTTGAAAAAAGCTATTAATCACTTCTTGACAAGATTTGACTAAAACATCTTCCAATTCATTAGATAGATAATAAAGTGCTTCCACTAAAACAGCAATTAATGGCGCTGTAGCATTACGGCGATGGCTGAGAGTAGCACGGCTGTATGCTTCCGCCACAGAAAAAGTATTTATCAATTCGTCCAATTTGCCAATCATTCGAGTTTGCAGCAAAAGAAAATCTTTCTCAAAACTATCGCATTTATTATTTACTAATTGATTGACTTCTAACTCAATATGCTGTAAAAACTGCTCTCCCAAATTTTGTAATTCTTTACTTAATAGTTGCAATTCCCGCGATTTCATAGCTTCAATTTCGCGGGGTTGGCTATCTAATTCTCGATGTTTCTCAAGATACTTGTTGCGTAAGTTAATACACACTGGTTGTAAATCGTCAGCTAAGTTTGCAAACAATTGAGGACGCTTTTCTTCAGTCAAATAACGAGTAATAGCCGAGCGAAATTCCTCAATTCCACTATCGAGAATTAATTGCTCAATTAGTGGCATTCCATAATCATCTAAAATACGTTCGTAGTTTTGATTTGGCGTTTCATATCCTCGCACATCAATCCGAAACTGGGTAGCAGACAACTTACCCGCCAACGCGCAATATTGCATTAAAGCATTAACAAATTGTGGCGTTTCTTCTTGTCCATCTGCACCCCTAACACTCTCAGCAAAGATAGAATCTAAACCAAAGCGATCGCTCTTATTTGTATATTGTTTAACCTGACTACCATGAAACCCTAATAAACCACTGGTTTTATAGACTCTAGTAGTATTTTGAAATTCGCTATTAATCAACCTATCTAATCGTTGCTTTAACTCTGGTTTGAACCAAGTTTCATCAATTCGGTTAAATACATAAAAAAGGCGATCGCGTATTCCGATATTAGAGTTAGTTTTTTCAATTAATTCTGTCTCCTCCTTCGTCATATCTCCCGCAGATGCAGGCTTTAGTACGCAGACAACGGCGGAAGTATCGGGGTTTTCAATTTTACGATAAGCGAGTTCTGCATCCCTTTGTACAGGTGCATCAATTCCAGGTGTATCAATAATAACGTTGCCATCTTTTAATAATGGATGGTTGCAATAGTAATCGATCCGCTTTAAAACGGCGCTGTTACTACCACGACGCGCATAACTGGCGGCTTCTTTAAGCGTTAAAAAGTTAAACTGTTCCATCGAATAAGTAGCGTTATTTAGCGAATGAATGCGATCGCGGTTTGCTTCAAATCCTTCTAATAAAAGTATTAAAGCCTTAGCTTGTTTGGCGCGTTCCGATTTACTCTCACCGCCTTCTTTTTGAATAATTAATACGCATCCTTGACGTAACAAATCAACCATGTCAGCTTGATTAATATTACTCGGTGGTGTTAATCCCAATTTTTGACATAAAGCTACCGCTTGTTCTCTAATTTCTACTTCACTTAAGAAAGTCAGAATAACTTTTTCTTGTTCGGCTTCCGCATAAAAAATGTAGCATTCTGTACCCGTAGCGTGTCCTTCTGCGCTGTATAACAGTTCTCTTTCTAGCAAGGCGTTGATTAGCATCGATTTACCTGCACTAAAAGCGCCAGCAAAGACGATTTCAAAGGTTGGGGAAACCGCTTTTCTTAAACTAGATTGCACAGGGGTTGTATCTTGCGATCGCAAACTTGTTTCTTGATGCGATAACTGAAGTATGCTTTCAACTTGTGCTTGCAAGTCTTGGCATTCTGCTAAGGGTGCAGTCATGATACTTATCCTAAAAATAGCTAATTTCACTCATTCTAAGAAGCCTATTTAGGTACGAGTGATAGTAGAAATACGGATATATTTATAATAAGTTTAATTTTTACTCGTATATATACCAAGGTTGCTGCTATGAATACTTTTGCTATTCGACTTAAACCCGAACAAGATTTACGCCAAGCCTTAGAAATATTTACTCAAGAAAAAGACGTAAAAGCAGGATTTATATTAACAGCAATAGGTAGCTTAAAACAGGCAAGCATTCGTTTTGCTAATCAACCTGAAGCAACAGTTTTACAAGACAAATTTGAAATACTTTCCCTTAATGGCACATTAGCTAAAACTGGCATTCACTTACATATAGCAATAGCCGATTGCCAAGGTAAAACTATCGGCGGACATTTAGAAACTGGTTGCATTATCTACACAACAGCAGAAATTGTTATTGGTTTAAGTGAAGATTTTACCTTTATTAGAACTATTGACGTGCAGACAGGATATAAAGAGCTAGAAGTTTTACCAACTCAATAATATTTTACTTAGATAGTTTAGATAAAAGAAATATACCATCATCTAAAGTGTCACAGCTAAGGAAGTTATTTGCTATCCATAGTTTGACAATAAAACCAACATAGCTTTTAGATTAATAAAACTTTTAATTTATTAACATTTTGTTGATAAAAAAGGAGGCATTTATGACTACAGACAAGTTTCGCAGCCAATTACGCCAAGAAGCGGAAGTATGGCGCACCGAAGGAATAATTGACGATTCCCAACACGAACAACTAGCGCAACGCTATCAATTTAATGCGCTTGATACATCTTCCCGAAACCTGTTTGTCATGGTTTTAATTGGACTTGGATGTATTTTAGTTGGTTTAGGAATAATTACTTTTGTTGCCTCTAACTGGCAAGAGTTATCAAAAAATTTCAAAGTTTTGTTACTCATAAGTTTATTTGTAAGTGTAAACAGTACAGGATTTTATATTTGGAGAAAATCAAACGAATCTAACCAGCGTCTCGGTAATGGATTATTAATTTTAGGAGCATTAATATTAGGCGCAAATATGGCACTAATGGGGCAGATTTATCAGGTCAATAACCCCTTTTATGAATTAATGCTTGCTTGGGGAATTGGTGTATTAGCAATGGCTTATAGCTTGCAGTTAACTTCATTAAGTTTACTTGCTATTCTGCTAATTTGGATTGGTCAATGGGGATTTGCTATCAATAGTTCATTTGACAGTTCTTGGCTATATCAAAAACTTAGTTGGTCGTCTTTGCTAGGGGAACATATGCCTATACTGGCTTGCATAATGTTTATACCTTTAGCTTATTTATGTAAATCGCGGTGGATATTTGCTTTTAGTGCGATCGCAATTGTATCGGCTTTAGTAGGTAATCTATATTTCTACAGCTACGGAATCGGTAGATTATTCAATTTATCTACGTTACAAATATCAGGTTGGGCGATCGCGCTTTTCTTTGCATTACCGCCAATACTGTTATGGAGTTACGACGACTTTAGAGAAAATCGAGCGATATCAAAGTCTTTTAAGGCAATTTCTCAAAATCTTGCGCTTATTTACTTAGCAGGTGTATTTTACTCGTTTTCTTTCTATAGTTTGTGGAATAATTGGGCGCGCGAATCTTCACAAACGGATTTATTAAAAGTAAATTTGTTTCCGTTAATAAGCCTTTTCGCTTTAATCATAATTGGAGTTTGGCAATGGGTACGTTTAGGACAAAAAATGACTAGACATCGCCCATTACGTTCTCAAGATTTGACAACAGTTGTTGTCGGTTTATTGATAGGTATTACTGCTTTAATTCCGCTCTGGCATACTTACATTGCGCCAATTCCTGAATTAGCAACCTTTGCATTTAACGCAATGTTATTTATGCTTTCCATTGGCTTGATGAGAGAAGGCTTAACCCACGGGCAAAGACGCGCTTTTTGGTTCGGATTGTTGTTACTAATTTGTAGAATTTTAAATTGGTTTTTCTTAGCTAATACTGGGCTACTTATCAAGTCTTTAGTCTTTGTCTTGTGTGGAGTTGGCGTAATTGCAATTGGACTATGGTTTGAGAAATATGTCAGAACTTTTGGCAATCCTACTAACTAAAACTTAAGAGGTTTTTATGACGCAAAATCAAGAAACGCGATCGCTTCCTCTATGGCGGTTCGCCGTGCCTTTAGTATTGCAAGTCGGTTTAGTTTTGGCTTTACCCGCTCAATCAGTGTATACGCACATTACAGGCAAAACTGTGATATTACAGACAATTCCTGTAGATCCTTACGATCCATTGCGGGGTTATTCCCAAACCTTAAGTTATGACATTTCTCGTCTAGAAACCTTAAAAAAGCTTCCCGGTTGGCAAGAAATAAGTAAGCAGCAAAAAAGTAAAAATGTAGACTACTTAGAGTCAGGGACAGAGTTGTATGTAGTCTTAGAATCGCCACCAGACGGGGCGAAACAGCCGCCTCTAGCTTGGAAACCTGTAAAAGTGACTGGAAGTCGTCCAACGTCTTTACCAGCCAACCAAATAGCTCTAAAGGGCAGAGGAGCAGCTAATATGATTCGCTACGGATTGGAGACTTATTACTTTCCCGAATCACAGCAACAAGAAATTAACCAAGCTATTATGCAGGCGCAAAGAGGACAAAAGCAGTCGCTAGTAGTAGAAATTAAGGTAAATGAGGGCGGTTATGGCGTACCCGTCAGTCTTTGGGTACGCGATCGCAATTACCGTTTTTAATCGGCTAAAAGTTTAGTGTTTGAAGTTAAAAACTATTTTTCGTTCGTTAGAGAGAGTTATCAAGGGAGGCAAAAGTATTATCAAATAAGAAGCGAAGTTAACAAAAATTTATGTTGCAGTTGGTAGGAATAATTCGAGAATTTAGAAGCGCGAGCGCATATTTACCTTTTGGAAGCGTTACAAATACCGTGTTTTCAGGCTCTCAAGGCTTTTTAGTCTTAATTGCGGGGTTAGTTTTAGCTTTTGCCTTTCAGCTACTACTGGCTAACTTTTTTATTGCTTTAGGTATTTCCTACTCAGAATCCGACGAAGAATCAGATAAGGCAGAAACTTTAGACGATACCATTGACAAAATTGGCACAATAGTAGGCTTACGAACGCTGGGAACTCTTAGCATTACTTTATTTGGGGCTTGTTTTTTAGCGGTAAAACTTAGCTTGGTAAATGATGCCGTTTTAGGGGCAATTTTTGGGTTAACAATTTGGGCAACATACTTTACATTGCTGGTATGGATTAGTGTAACTACTGTGGGATCTGTAATTGGTACAGTAGTCAATTCGGCAACTTCTGGATTGCAAGGAATTATTGGTACAGCAGCGATCGCCCTAGGCGCAAAACAAGTAAGCGATCGCGTTGTCTCTACCGCCGAAGCCGCCGCTACTACGGTACGCCGCGAACTTAGTACGGCAATAGATTACGATCGCAGCCGTGAAGCGATTTCAAGTTACCTAAAACAGTTAAGAATACCAGAAGAAGATCGTCACCAACTTCAAGGGGAATTTGAAAAGTTGATTGTTGAACCAGAAATGCAGTCAATCGCCCGCGAACACCAAATTCAAAACATTGGCCGGCAAACTTTTGTAGACTTAGTTAGCAGCCGCACAGACTTTTCTAAAAACGATGTCAATCAAGCTATAGAGCAGTTAGAAACCTATTGGCTACAGCTTTGGGGACAACAACCGCCAAAATCTGCACCAGAAACTATACTTGCCGTGCTTCAACCTGACCACACTGAAGACAAATCAATCCAACTTAGTCAAGAATTAGAACAACTAATCGAGCAAACCCGCAAACAACAGGCTATTGTTCAAGCACACGCTATTCAAAAGGTAGAAGAAACCGCAGCTTGGTGGTTATTTGGTTCGGCTTTTACCTCGGCTTTAGCAGCAGCGATCGCGGGAATAATTAGCGTTAAAGGTTAAAAATTAAACTTCATTCATCGTGTTTGATTTGTAAAGCCGCTACTACGGCGGCGCTAAATCCAGCAATTAAACCCGTACTCATGCCTTGCATAGTTTTAACTAAAGGCTCTTGAATCAGACAATCATTTGTCACCTCTTTAGATTCCCAACATTGATTGCTTTCTGCCAAACTAGCACTACCGCCTAAAATGACCCCAACGGCACTACAAGAAATTACTAATAGTGCCAGACGCTTATTTTTTATGTCCATAGGTAGATGTGTGCCATCGCGTTTATACATTTAACTTTTCCTAATTCTATAGGTATAGTTTCAAAATACAACCGTGATTTTACTTATTACCTTGGGTGCGCTTGGTTAAATCAGATACCTATTTATTCAATCTTGAGGTTAAACGGCAAACGCGCATAGACCCCCAAGGGATCGTTCATTGATTGCAATACTTCTAGCTCTTTTTGTAATTTCAAAAACTCCACCGTCAGCAAATCTTTTGACTTACTTGTAGCTTCACCGCCCAATCTTAAGCGCGCTTCGTTGCCTAATTGTCCGAGTAGACGTTGTTCAAAGCTGCGGACTGCGGGATACTCTGTTACTTGCCAATCATTGCCTAACTTTGCCTGTTTAGCCGCGTAACTAATTGCTGCATCAATACCGCCAATTTCATCAACTAAGCCAATTTCTTTTGCTGCTACTCCCGACCATACCCGACCTTGGGCAATTTCTGCTACTTTTTGGGCTGGAAGATTGCGCCCTTGAGCAACTTTACTCAAAAACAAACTATAAAGTCGGTTGACAGAAGTTTGATAAACTGCCAATTCTTGAGGAGATTTAGGACGAGAAACAGTTTGACTATCGGCAAGAGTTGCTGTTTTAACTACATCCCAAGTAATGCCATTATTATTTGCAAGTTTTTGAAAGTTTGGTAACACTCCAAACACGCCAATAGAGCCAGTAATTGTATTTGGCTCGGCAAAAATGCGGTTAGCATCGGTAGCAATCCAGTAACCACCCGAAGCCGCCACGTCACCCATAGAGACAATTACAGGTTTTGTTTTACCTACAAGCTTAATTTCGCGCTGCATAACCTCCGAAGCCGTCGCACTACCCCCCGGACTATTGACACGCAAAACGATCGCCTTTACAGCTTTATCTTGCTGCAACCTGCGAAATATCCGCGCAAAGCGATCGCCTCCTACTTCTCCTACTCCACCTTGTCCATCAACAATCGTACCTTCAGCGTAAACAACCGCAACATGATTTTTTGAGTTGCGCTCTACACCCAAAGATTTCCCAGAAACTTCAGAGTAGTCTACTAAACTAACTTGCTCAAAGGTTCGTTCTTCGGCTTTACTACCCGTTAACTGCTTAAGTTCGCCCAAAACTTCGTCAAAATACGCGACTTTATCAACTAAACCATTACTTTTGGCGGCACTAGCTTCAAGTATGCCTTGATTGTCGGCGATTTGTTGCAATTTGCTAGTGGTGACATTGCGGCTTTTGCTAACGGCGCTTTGCCATTCTCCCCATACATCGCCCAATAATCTCTCGGTTTGCTGGCGGTTCTCTGGACTTAGCTTAGTTAATATAAATGGTTCAACGGCGGCTTTAAATTTGCCAACTCGGATAATTTGAATCCCGATACCGTACTTTTCTAACGCTCCGGCTAAAAATACTGGTTGAGAACTCAAGCCGTTAAGTTCCATCGCTCCCAAGGGATTGATAATAATCTTATTTGCTACAGAGCTTAGATAATAATCTCGTTCGCTCCATTCCACATTATAAGTAACGATAGTTTTTCCGGCGGCGCGGAATTTTTCTAAAGCGGATCTTACTTCCTTAAGTGTGGCAAAGCCTGTAGAACTTTCTTCACTACTTCTACTACCATCTAAATAAATACCAACAATGCGCGGATCGCGCCTAGCTTTTTCTAAGCTATCTAAAACAGTACGCAGCGTAACTCTATTTCTATCTTCTCCTGATAGTGCTTCTTGCAAGGCGGCGCTGCTGCTAGAGTTAGGCTTAGAATCAGTAATATTTAGCGCTAAATCTAAAACCAATACCGATTTATTTTTTACTTGGGTACTTTTATCTTGACCTGCGGCAATTAGCAGTCCTATCAATCCCACAGTTCCCAGTCCAAAAAAAATAAATAGCCCTAGCAAGCTGCCAATTGCGCTTGTAAAGGTTTGTTTAATAAAATTACGCATTTTGATATTCCTAACGGTTAGCTAACAGCTAACTTTTTTTACGTGTTGCTGACAGTAAGATAAACCACCAATCTAACTTAAAGAGTAGCAAATTCGTATGTTAGGCGACTTCTCCACTTAGCGGTTGCACTGACGATGATTTTAGTTGCTCTATCGTGGCATTTCCCGTACAGAATAGTACCGTTGTTATTTCCGCAATCAATACCTCAACCAACTCATCTAGAGCCGCTTCCGATTGAGCCGCCGCTTGCAAAAAGGGTAATGCCATCCCGCCAATATCTGCGCCTATTGCCAAAGCCTTGGCGATATCTAAGCCATGACGCAAGCCACCAGAAGCAATTAGAGGTACTGTTGGCGCGGCGGCGCGAATGCTGGTAATGCACTCCGCCGTAGGCAAACCCCAATCAGCAAACGTCATACCCAAGCGCCTTTGCAAGGGGGTTTCGGCTCTTTCACTTTCTACCTTTGCCCACGATGTCCCCCCCGCTCCAGCTACATCAATGGCTTTTACTCCCGCTTCTATTAGTTTTTTCGTCATTGCTGCCGAAATCCCGTTACCTACTTCTTTAGCAATTACTGGCACGGGTAATTTGCTGCACAAAGTGCTAATCTTATCAAGCAATCCGCTAAAATTCGTATCTCCTTTGGTTTGAATACACTCTTGTAAGGGATTGAGGTGCAAAATCAAAGCATCAGCTTCCAGCAAATCGACCATTTGCAGACATTGATCTAAACCGTAGTTATAGTTAAGTTGCACCGCGCCCAAATTAGCAAAGAGGAGAATATCAGGAGCAAGCGATCGCACAGCAAAGGTAGAAGCAACAATTGGCTTTTCTACAGCTACTCTTTGAGAACCCACGCCCATAGCTATTTTATAGTGTTGGGCAACAGTGGCTAGACGCTGGTTAATGATTCGGGCTTGTTCTGTACCACCCGTCATTGAAGAAATTAGTAAAGGTGCTGATAGCTGTTTCCCTAAAAATGTAGTAGTTAAATCGATTTCGCTGCGATCTAATTCAGGCAAACAACAATGAGTAAAACGATAACGTTCTAATCCGTTAGTATTGGCAAACTGCACATCTTCCTCTAGACAGATTCGTAAATGATCGGCTTTGCGGGTTTGGATTTGGACGGGGGAACTTAGAGGAATCACAACTATCTAACTCAAAACAGGATAATTAATATTCTCTCAGCCCTTGGCAAATTCAGGATCTAAGAGTAACTTAGACGTACTTATTGCTCTTTAGGCAATTGTATTGTTTTTGTAAAATGCTTATTTGCTCCCAACAGGTCTGTAAATAAAAGCGCAAAATTAGTTAAAGTCTTCTCAGGATATCTACCAGTCTAAGTATAAAACGGAGCTAAATTTAGGATTATGTACGATTGCATTATTGTCGGGGCAGGCCCCGCAGGTGGCACGGCTGCTTATCATTTAGCTAAAAAAGGGCATTCCGTTTTAGTGTTAGAAAAAGAATCGCTGCCACGTTATAAGCCTTGTGGCGGTGGAGTATCGCCTGCGATCGCCAAGTGGTTTGATTTTGACTTCTCCCCAGCAATTTCTGTTAAAGTCAATACCATTCGCTACACCTGGAAAATGGAAGATCCAGTACAAGCAGAATTAAATACACCAGAACCGATGTGGATGGTCAGGCGTGATGTTTTCGATCATTTTTTGATTCAGCAGGCACAGAAACAAGGCGCAGAATTAAAAGATAGTACCGAAGTTAAAAGCATTGAGTTTAAAAACGACTCTTGGCAAGTTAATACTAGCAATGGCTCCTTTGACGGGCGGTTTTTGATTGCGGCCGATGGTGCTAAAGGGCCAATGGCGAAGTTACTAGGTTTTAAAGAGCGTCAGCGCCGTTTGGGAGCAGCTTTAGAGGCAGAAGCGATCGCCAAGGTCGAAAACAGTAATATTGCTCATTTCGAGTTTGGGATGGTCAAAAATGGCTATATTTGGAACTTTCCTAAGGCTGACGGTTACTCGATTGGAATTGGCACTTTTCGAGGTGGGGAAGGGCAAGATTTTAAGAAGATTTTAGGCGAATACAGTACCTTGTTTGGCATTGATATGAAAACTACCAAACAATACGGGCATCCCCTTTGTTTGTGGGATGGAAATCAACGATTGCATACTCAAAATGCCGTTTTAGCCGGGGAAGCGGCTTGTATTGTCGATCCAATGACAGCAGAGGGGATTCGCCCCTCAATTTTTAGCGGTTTAAAAGCCGCAGAATCAATTGATCGCGCTATTGGTGGCGATTTGGATGCTTTGGAGAAGTACACCCAAGTTATTACCGAAGAATGGGGATCAGAAATGATCTGGGCGCAGCGTTTGGCGGCGGTATTTTACCGAGTACCGGGGATTGGCTACAGAGTTGGAGTTAAGCGCCCCTCTGCTACTCAGCGCATGGGTAAAATCCTTTGTGGCGAACTCGGTTACAGCGAGGTGGCGGGACGCGCTCTTAAGCGTCTTAGTGGTAGTTTAATTCCTGGTATGGGTGGGTAAAAACAGATAAATTTGCCTGACTTTTACAAAAAACAGCGCTTGATGTGAGAGTGAAGGATGTTTTAAAGAGATCCCCCCTAGCCCCCTTAAAAAAGGGGGAAAATATTTATTAAACTCTTTGCATTATCTTAGGCGACTTGATCTTTAAAATCGATCTTAAAAAAGGCGGAAAATATCTATTAGATTGCTTGATTGAAACCTATCGGTTTACTCGTGCAGGAAGTTTATTGTTGTTGATACGCCCAGTAGACAGCCTCTAAAAATACATCTGGTTCTACAGGTGTAGGAAGTTTATCTAAGCCGATAATTGCTTTAATTTGTTTGGCAAGTTGCAAGCTTACTTCATTTTTAGCTTTTGGTGTCATTTTCTCCCGTCGTTGGAGATATTCGCGGATAGTCGCAAATTCATCGGGTAATAGCTGACTAAAATTAGCTGAACTTTGCTGTAATTGAGCAGCTATTTCCTGTGCCTTGCTAGATACGGGAAAACTTGCAGAGGTGGTTGAAACTTCAGTTTGAATAACTATAGTTCCTGCTAATAAATCCCCTAATCGCTTTTCTTTTTTTGTAAGCATAATTAGCAATGCACCAATAAAAAAGGTGTCATCAACACTTCTAATTAAAGCTCGCAAAGTTGCTTGTTGCAGCCCGATTAATCTGCCATCATCTTGAATAACGCGAATTTTAGCTAACCTTTTTCCTGGGGTTTGTCCTTGCCACAATGTCTCAAAAAAGACAAAATAGCTAGTATAAATTGCAAAGGCAGTTATAAAGGCGATCGCACCTAACCATAATTCTATATTTCGAGTACCGAAAGTTCTCCCCCAACTCTCTACTAATACACTAGAAATTGCCCAAATAATCGCTAAAAAGCCGACTAAAATCGCCCCCAAAACATTGTAATCAATTATCAATGCCCAAGCCCGACTACCAATTCCTGCTAAAGTAAATTCTAGTTCTATACTTTCTGGCGTTTGGTGAGTGACACGATTAAAAATGTGCATAATTAAGTTAAATATTGCGATCGCGTAATTTTAATCCTAAACCTTCTTTGCGAGTACGCAAGTCATAGTAAACCACTGTAACTGTTTGCCAAAAGGGCAATTGTATAGCGCCAACTACAATACTCAAGCAAAGATTTAAAATCCAAAGCAGCAAATCAAAAATTTGTTTTTGCCCAATTGACTCTTTAAGCAAAACCTGAAACATTTTACGGATAATCTCCTCTAAAATAACTAAAGCAACCAAAGGATAGGCAGTTAAAAAGTTACCAAAAGAGGATTTATATATTAAATAGCAAGCACTCTCTAATAAAGTTAATAAGGGTAAAGTAATTAGAAAAGTTACAATATAAATTAATAAAGTGTAAATTTCAAAACCTTTAGTTAATTTCCAGCTACGGCGGATAGTTGAAGTAGTGTTAATATTATTTTCAATAGCTAAGGGTAATTCCAATACAAAAAAGCGTATTGGTATTAACCCTGACCCAATAACGCTAATTGCAGCCAAGATCGCAACATAAGTTGTATATGTAACACTACCTGGTTGTAAGATTGAGACTGAGCCACTAGATACTAAAACTACGAGCGTAAATACAAGAGCAAATACGAAAAGCAAAACAATCCACACGCCCAGAACAATAAGGATGAATAATATAGATGCAAGTAAAAACTGCCATATTTTAGAATTGACATATTTTGTTCCAGCAGTAATAGTTTCTGGCTGATTTACTAATTCACCGTAAACTAAGCGAGAAATTAACGCCGAAATTGCGAGGAATTTTGCCCAACCATAAACCGGAACTAACAACCAAAAGTAGGCTTTAAGTGCTAATACAAAGTAAGGCTGAAAACGATTTTTATAGAGTTGAAAGCCAGTTGTAACTATGTTACCAATACTTAAAGGCTGCGATGAACTGGGAGTCATAATAATTATCTGGTTAAATATTGCGATCGCGTATATTTAAGCCCAAACCTTCTTTACGAGTCCGCAAATCGTAGTAAACTACGGCTTTAACTGCCTGAGTAAAAGGTAACTGTATAGCACCCAGCGCAAAATTTAAGCCCAAATAAACAACAACTAGAGGTAGGCTTAAAATTGATTGTTGTTCGACTAAGGTTGCCAAGGAAGATTGAAGCGTTGCGCTAACAATTTGTCCTAAAACTAATAAAGGAAGGGTAATTAAAACCGCGACAAAAGAAATTAACATAATCCGGCTTGCATTGCCTTTAGTTAACTGCCAACTACGACTAATAGTTGAAGTAGAATCCATATTATCTTCAATGGCTAAAGGTAGTTCATATATATAGAAGCGGACTAAAATCACCAAAAATCCCACAATAAAAGCAATGAAAGCGACTCCAGCCACAATAAAAGCGATTCCTGTAAGCGCACTATTACCTACTTGATAAACAATTAGCCCACCAAATCCTACTGCAATACCAATAGCGATCGCAAAAGCAATGTACGCACCCAAAGCAATCAATCCGAGGAGTATGGCTGCAACTAAAAACTGCCACATCCTAGAATTGACATATTTTGTCCCATCCTTAATAGTTTCTGGCTGATTGACTAATTCACCGTAAACTAAACGAGAAATCAGCGCCGAAATTGCAAAAAACTTCGCCCAACCGTAAACCGGAACTAGCAACCAAAAGTAGGCTTTAAGCGCCAACACAAAGTAAGGTTGAAAACGATTTTTATAGAGTTGAAAGGCAGTAGTAACAACATTACCAACGCTTAGAGGCTGCCATGAACTTTGAGACATAATAATTCTCTGGTTATTTCATATATATCTATGGGAATAGCGCTATCTTAAGTTAGCAAAGTCTTATTGCCCACAAAGTTAATGAACATTCAACGTTGGATTGCTAGACGGGAATCAGACTGGAATCGTCTAAATGCGTTACTAGGGCAGGTAGAGAAAAAAGGGATTAAATCGTTAAAAGCTGAGGAAATAGCCACCCTAGCAAGCTTGTATCGCTCTGTAGCCGCAGATTTTGCCCGCGCTCGTACCCAACAAGCAGGCAATTTAATTACTCAAAATTTACAATCATTAACAACTCGGGGTTATAACCAAATTTATCAAGGTTCAAGGCGACAAGAATGGCAGGCGGTAAAAGAGTTTTATCGCACAGGTTTACCACTGTTAATCCAGCAGACATCAGGATATATCGCCCTGGCAACGGGGATATTTTTATTTGGGGCAGCGATCGCCTGGTGGTATGCTTGGCAAGATCCGGCATTTTTGCCCTTAATAGTGCCGCAAGAATTAATTACCAAAGTTAGAGACAAGCATGAGCTATGGATGGGTTCAATTGTTGGGATTGAGCCATTAGCTTCTAGCGGTATTACAGTCAATAACATTTCTGTATCTTTTGCGGCAATTTCTGGAGGCATGACCGCCGGATTATATACAGCTTATATCATGGGCTATAACGGGTTAAGTATTGGGGCGATCGCTACTTTAGTTGGGCAAAATAATTTAGCTTATCCATTTTGGGCTTTTGTTTTTCCTCATGGTGCGCTGGAATTACCAGCTATATTTTTTGCTGGCGGTGCGGGGTTGTTAATTGCTAGAGCAATTTTGTTTCCTGGGAAGTATCGCCGCTTGGATGCGTTACGCTTTTATGGTTCCAAGGCAGTACAGTTAGTATTTGCGATCGTGCCAATGTTAGTTATTGCTGGTACTATTGAGGGTTTTTTCTCACCAAATCCCCATGTTAATGACGCAATTAAATATTTAGTTGGAATTATCCTATTTACGCTTTTAGTCTTGTATTGCAGCAAAAAAAGTAAATTTACATTTTAAAAATTATTTCCCAATACAAAAACGGCTAAAAATTCGGTCAAGCACTGATTCGGTTACTTCTTCGCCAGTAATTTCACCCAAGGCTTGAATTGCTCCCCTTAAATCAATTGTCCAAAAATCTAGCGGTAAAGTGGCATTTATTGCTTCAATTACTTGTTCTAACGAGATTTTGGCTTTTGTCAACGCCGCCGCTTGTCTTTGATTAATGGCTAAATCCATATCAGCAGACTTGACAATTCCTGTTTGTGCGGTAGTCAAAATTGCTTGCTCTAACTCCTCAATCCCTCTATTTTGCGCCGCCGCCGTCACAACGATACGTTTAATAGTATCGGGTGTTTGGGGTTGGGTTTTTACTAAGTCAATTTTATTAATGACTAAAATTACCGGACGATGTTGCACAGAAGTATAGATGTCTGCGTCCGCTTCTGTCCAACCTGCATTAGCATCAATTGTTAGCAATACTAAATCTGCACCTTGAGCGCTAGTGAGACTTCTTTCTACACCGATTTTTTCTACTTTATCGCTGGTTTCTCGGATTCCCGCCGTGTCTAACACTTGCACCGGAATACCGCCGACAACTAGCTGAGATTCTACTACATCACGGGTAGTACCGGGTAAATCTGTGACGATCGCGCGATCGCATTTACTCCACGCATTTAGTAAGCTAGATTTACCAACGTTTGGTCTACCAACTATAGCAACTTTCAATCCACTGCGTAATAGTTCGCCTCGGTCAGCCGTTGCGAGTATTTCACTTACTTGCGCTAATAATTGGCTGATTTTGGCGCTTAAAGCCTCGATATCAAGCGGTATTAAATCTTCTTCAAAATCAATCCGTGCCTCAATCTCTGCTAATATATCCAAGCAAGTAGCTCGTAATTGAACAATAGGCGATCGCAAAAACCCTTGTAACCCCATTAAAGCCGCCTGTGCTGCTTGGGGAGATTTTGCCCCCACTAAGTCATTAATACTTTCTGCTTGAGTTAAATCTAAGCGCCCGTTTAAAAACGCTCTTAAAGTAAATTCTCCCGGTTGCGCCAACCTAGCACCAGCTTCTAAACATAGTTGCAAAACTTGCTGTACCGCCATAATTCCCCCGTGACAATGAAGTTCTATTACATCCTCGCGGGTGTAGGAGCGGGGAGAAAGCATAATTAGTAGCAAAGCTTCATCAATTAGTTTTTGCGTCTGGGGATGACGAATGTAGCCATAAAGAATGCGGTGAGACTCCCATACTTGTGAACCTGGGGAGTGAAAAATATATTGAGCAATTTTTAGCGCCGTAGTTCCCGATAAGCGCACAATACCTACACTACCTTGAGTCGGAACAATCGCCGTTGCGATCGCCGCTATAGTTTCATTGGTTGCTAACATTCACAATCTCTGGGCTATCGCTACTTATCCTAGCGATAACGGAGTAGAAATGCGCTCGCGCTAGTCGAAGTTTTATAATTAAAAACAGCTACCAATACAACAATTTTCGTACTTTTATATGCCAGAAACTACGATTGACTGTGCCACCGCCTGCATTAATGGCTGTGTTTTAGGCGACAAATGCCCCAACCTAGAGTACAAGCAAGAGTCAGCGAAATTTATTCAAGAGACTTCTTTAGATCGGATGTTAGAAATTGCTGAAGAACGGCTAAAAAAAAGAATGACTGAACCGCCAAAGTGGGTTTATCCTGAAGAATAGTTGAAAAAGGCGATCGCGCGATCGCTTTTTTTCTCAAATATTATCTGGATCAATACCTAATTCGCGCAATTTAACGGCTAAAGTTTCTACTTTTTGAGTTTGTTGAGCAGCAAGTTGAGTTTGTTGTTGAGCGAGTTGAGTTTGTTGTTGAGCAACTTCCATAGGTGTAGGAACTAACAACCCAACGGCTGTAAAAAAGCGTAATTTCTGCTCGTGAATACCTAAATATAGTTCTAACTGCTGACTCCACATCCAGCCTTGAGCGTTTGGTTCTATTGGCTGATACGTGCCGTTAATTAGACAAAATCCGACAAATTCTAAACTGTCTGGATCAAACCAAAAGTATTCTGGAGTGTGGAAAGTATCTTGATAAATCTGCTTTTTTAAGCCTCGATCTACCTTAGCTGTTGACTCTGACAATAATTCGATAATTATATTGGGATACAAGCCGTTTTCATGCCAAACTACCCAACTTTTGCGAGGTTTGCGCTCTGTCCCCAAAACAACAAAAAAATTTGGGTCCCGAAAATCCTTACTTTTGCGCTGCCGTTGGCTGTAATAAATAGTTAAATTACCTACAGCATAAAAATCGTTTCGGTCTTGCCAACACAATTCAAGGCACTGTAATAGTAGGATAATTTGCCGCAAATGCAATTCGGTTTCCAAAGGTGGCTCGTCGCTATAGATTTCCCCTGGAGGAAAGATAACATCTTCGGCGGTACTTTCGATAAGTTCTGAGTCTTTGGCAACAGACATAACTATTTTAGGTACAGATTGCTGCTTTAAGTTTAGCAATCATCGCCCTTCTTGGAAATCTTTGGGGGAGGCAAAGCCACACCCCAAAATTTCCGCCTAATTATCGCAATGTCCCCGCTTGACAGTCCCTCAGCCAAGTTTTTACAGCTTGAGCAACAGAGCCATTACTGCTTTCTCTTGGCGGAGTGGGTGGTTGTTTATTCGGATAAGTCCCCGTCCGCGAAAACATAAACGCCAACCGCCAACCGCCCGTTGTTTGAGTCAAAAATAGCCAATGATATTGTTGTAATTGAACTAATTTTCTGCTCGTATACTGTCGCTCTAAAGTTGTGATAAATACTTGCTGCGGCTGCTCGGCAACTGGTAATGTTGGCAAATACTCCCCAGGGCCAAGAGATAAAGGGGCAAATTCTGCTTTTCCAGCTATCAGCACGTAACTATAAGTATCTACGCTTCGTTTTAAACGGCGAGACTTTTGATTGACGCGATTAGTATAGTTGGGTAAGTCTTTGACTAATTGAGTTGTGAGGGTTTCTATGTCTTGTTTTTGGCATTTTGATAAAGGAACTTGAGCGATCGCACCACAACCCGTAAGCCATAACAGACAAGCTACAATCCCTATTAATCTCATGTTAGGGCTATTTCGTCACAAATGCGCTGCCAAGCGACTTGAGGCTCCGCCGCCGCCGTAATTGGACGACCAATAACTAAATAATCTGCCCCTAATGCGATCGCTTGAGCAGGTGTCATACTCCGCTTTTGATCTCCCAAGTCTGCCCAAGTTGGACGTACACCCGGACAAACTAGCAAAAAATCTTTACCACAACTATCTTTTAGCTGCTTTACTTCAAGCGGCGAACAAACTGCCCCTTCTAGCCCCGATTCTTGAGCCATTAAAGCCATTTGCAGCGCGTATTCTGGTAATTCTAGAGGGATTTTTAAGTCGAAGGCAAGCTGTCGCGAGCAGAGGCTTGTCAGCACAGTAATTGCAATCAATTTAGTTGGTGCAACCCCAGATTCTAAAGCGCCTTGTTGAATTGCCTCATGGGCTAATTTTAGTGCTTCTCTACCACAGGTACTATGAATCGTGAGTAAATCTACACCGTACCGCGCCGCCGCTTTACTTGCTCCAGCGACGGTATTAGGAATATCATGCAGCTTGAGGTCTAAAAACACCTTTTTTTGCCGCTCTTTGAGAATTTTTACTACATTAGCGCCAGTGCTGACAAATAACTCTAAACCCACTTTCCAAAAAGTAACTTCTGGCAACTTGTCAATTAAAGTAATCGCATCAGCTTCGGTAGCTACGTCTAGAGGGACAATAATTTGAGATGACATACTATTTACGGTACTAGGCGGATAAATTTGGTTTTGCCAAACTGTAAAACCTTGTCATATAAAGGATTAGGTTCATCAAATCCTAAATCGGCTTGCTCGATTTTTTCTCCATCTAAGCGGATAGCGCCCCCCTGAATTTGCCGCCGCGCGTCTCCATTACTTTTACACAAGCTGCTACCACTTAAAATATTTACGAGCTTGGTCGGAAACGCAATGGAGGAAAGAGAAAACTCTGGTACAGTAGCCGATTGGGTTGTACTACCACTGACTATTGATAAAGCTGCACTTTGAGCTTGCAGCGCGGATTCTTTACCGTGATATTGAGTAACAATGTTTAAAGCTAGGAGTTTTTGGCGATCGCGCGCCTTAACTGGCAATTGTTCTAGCGTTAAATCTGTCAACAACTCAAAATACTGATCTAATAAGCTATCGGGTGTTTTTTCGAGCTTTGAGTACATGGTTAAGGGATCTTCGGATAATCCTACATAATTGTGCAGCGACTTAGACATTTTCTGTACGCCATCTGTCCCTAACAAAATCGGCATTAATAAGCCAAACTGGGGTGTTTTGCCGAAATGTTTTTGCAAGTCTCGCCCCACTGCGATGTTAAATTTTTGGTCTGTACCGCCTAATTCTACATCTGCGTCAATAGCAACTGAATCGTAACCTTGCATTAATGGGTAAAGAAATTCGTGCAGATAAATCGGATTTTCTTGAGTAAAGCGATCGTTAAATCCTTCTTTTGCCAACATTTGCCCTACAGTCATTGTTGACAGCAAGTTTAAAATTTCTGATAAATCTAGTTTTGCCAACCACTCGGAGTTATACCGGATTTCCAACCTTCCAGGGGTGTCAAAATCTAGAATCGGTCGTACTTGATCTAAATAATTTTGGGCATTTTGCGTTACTATTTCCTCGGTTAGCTGACGGCGTACTTCTGATTTGCCTGTCGGATCGCCAATTCTGGCGGTAAAATCACCAATAATCAAAACTGCTATATGTCCCGCATCTTGAAACGCCCGTAGTTTTCGCACAGGGATACTATGACCAAGATGTATATCTGCTCCCGTTGGATCGATGCCTAGTTTTATCCGCAAAGGTCGCTTTGTAGTTTCAAGCAGTCTTTCTAAGCTTTCTTGGGGATTATTGCTATCTGGGCGATTAGGGAAAATTTCACTTGTCCCCCGATGCAGCCAATTATTAGCTGTCCCAAGTTGGGAAACGGTTTCAACGTTAGTTATTTCTAGGTTTTGCATCCGTGCAACAAGTTGTTTTTTCAACTCTAATGTAAACTTTTCTCTTAACCCCAAATTACTGTTGACCGCTTTTTTAGCTAAATTAGTTACATTCACTTGCAATTTACTTTTATTGTTCGGCTCGTCAACCTACTATAATTGCAAAAATTAACTCTCTTGTCTCTGGAAATCTGGAGAAAATTTAACCAATTATTAAAAAAATCCTCTGCTACTACTAATTCTAATTATCTAAGTGAGGAAGTTAAGTAACTGTGTCAACGAGTATTATTCATAAAAAAGATAAAGGTAGCCCTAGCTTTAAGTTCGTTAAAGATATCACCAAAGCAACCGGGGGAACCCTGCTAACGATTACGATGTTGGGAAGTGCGATCGCGGCAGGAGGATTAGTTGGTTTAGCAATTAGCTTCCGTGACTTGCCCGATGTGCGAGTTTTACGCACCTATGTTCCGGCGGAGACTAGCTATATTTACGACATTAAAGGCAAGCTGTTCTCTAGTATTCACGGTGAAGCTAACCGCGAGGTGACACCGCTAGATAAAATTTCTCCCGACTTAAAAAGGGCAGTAATAGCGATCGAAGACAGCAATTTTTATTACCACAGAGGTATCAATCCAATCAGTGTCGGACGGGCGCTAGTAGTTAACTATCAAAAAGGTTCAGTCAGAGAAGGTAGCTCAACCTTGACTATGCAGTTGATGAAAAATGTCTTTCTCTCGCGCCAGCGTACCTTTAGCCGCAAACTAGCCGAGGGCGTATTGGCAATTCGGATCGAACAAATTTTGACCAAAGACCAAATTTTGGAAATGTACCTTAATCAAATTTATTGGGGACACAATAACTATGGCGTAGCAACTGCTGCTCGTAGCTATTTCAACAAATCAGCCGGAACTCTAACCTTAGCTGAATCGGCAATGCTTGCAGGTTTAATCAAAGCTCCCCAAGAATACAGCCCATTTGTAGATATGAAAAAGGCAACCGAGCAACAGCATATCGTACTGCGACGAATGCGCGATTTAGGCTGGATTACACCCCAAGAGGAAACCAAAGCCCGCGCCCAAAAAATTAAGCTAGGTAAGATTAAATCTTTCCAAGGTAGTGCAAGCCCCTACGTAACAAATGCCGCTTCCCGCGAGTTAATTCAACGCTTTGGGCGCGATGCAGTTTTAAAAGGTGGAATGCGAGTACAAACTACGATTGATGCCAAAATGCAAACTATGGCAGAAGAAACAGTAGTTAATTCCCATCGCAGGTTGCGTCGTCAAGGTGTCCGCGCCGATCAAATGGCGCTAGTGGCGATCGATCCGCGCACGCACTTTATTAAAGCCTTAGTAGGGGGTGTAAATCCTAAAAAGAGCGAATTTAACCGCGCAATTCAAGCTATTCGTCAGCCTGGCTCGGCGTTTAAACCCTTTGTTTACTATACAGCTTTTGCATCGGGCAAATATACGCCTAATTCGATTGTTTCCGATACACCTGTCCGGTATCGAGAAGCTAGTGGTTACTATTATCCCAAAAACTACGATAGCTCTTTTAGCGGATCTATGTCGATTCGGAAAGCTTTAGAAGTATCACGTAATATTCCAGCAATTAAAATCGGACGGGCTGTGGGGATGAATAAAGTAATTGAAACTTGCCGTATTTTGGGTATCAATAGCCCAATGGAGCCTGTAACGTCTCTGCCATTAGGAGCAATTGGTGTGACTCCTTTGGAAATGGCTAATGCCTATGCCACGTTAGCTAGTTATGGTTGGCAATCGGAGCCTACGGTGATTGCCCGTGTCACCGATAGCAGTGGAAATGTTTTATTAGACAATACCCCCAAACCGCAATTAGTGCTTGAGCCTTGGGCCGCAGCTTCACTAACAAGTGTTATGCAAGGGGTAATTAATAACGGTACGGGAAAAGCTGCCCAAATTGGTCGCCCCGCCGCCGGGAAAACAGGAACAACTTCTTCCGAGCGGGATATTTGGTTTGTGGGCTACGTACCGCAACTGGCTACGGCTGTATGGGTAGGAAATGATAACTATAGACCTCTAGGTAAAGGTTCTACTGGTGGTACTTTTGTCGCTCCGATTTGGCGCGACTTTATGAGTAAAGCTTTGAAAGGTACACCTGCTCAAAACTTTCGTCCGGCATCAGATTTTGATCGTCCTAAGAGGTAGTAGAGACATTGCAATGCTAGATAATTCTAAAGACGTTGCAATGCAACGTCTTTACACTCCTTTTTCTAACTCAGCTTTCATCCGCTCTAAGGTAAAGTTCATTTGGTCGAACATTTGCTGCGGAGTCACCCCAAATTGATTTAGCTGGGTTTTAAGCTGTTCTACTGTCATCTGCGCCATGAAATCTTCTGATAGCTCAAAGCGCTTCATAAAGATTTTATAGCGCTCCATCATTGACTCCATTTGCTCGATAAATAGCTTTTTGCCGTCGCGGTCGAATTTGCCATAACTATTACCAAGCTTTATTAAAGCTTGGTATTCTTCAAATAGTTGTTTGGCTTCTTGTTGGACTATCTCAGAGTCAAAAAATCCCATAGCATTGGATAACAAAGGTGCGATCGCCCAAAATATTTGTACTTTGGCGTTTAGTATCATTCTAGTCTAGACTTAAGGTTTAGCTTAAATATATTAAAGAGTGATTCTCCCCTTGACTATATAGCAATTATGTGTATATAAATTATCTTGCTATAGGGAGTTGCCGGAACATGATTGAGCGCTCAAAAAGTCGAAAAATTGCCGCAGTTTTAGCTTTAACAGGAACTTTTAGCCCCATTGCTGGATGGCATAAGTTTTATTTGGGTCAGCCTTTGTGGGGAGTAGTATACTTACTTTTATCTTGGACACCCATCCCTCGCGCCGCTAGTGCCATTGAGAGTGTATGGTATTTACTACAAAATGAAGCAGAATTTGACGAAAACTTTAACCAAAGTTCGCCTCAGATATTAATAGCGCCAAATAACGTTAAAGCAATTTCAGAAGCCATGCGTCAGCTAGACGGGTTACGCGCCGATGGGCTAATCTCGGAATACGAGTTTGAGCAGAAACGCCGCCAAATGTTAGATAAAATTGCTTAAGTATTTACAATCAACTAATTCATGCAATGGCTATCTTCAATTCGCACTAAGCTATTAAACGATCCTTATTATCGAATGCAGACAAATGCAGAAATTGCGATCGCTGCCGATTTGGGTATAATAATCGATGTCAATAGAGCCAAGGTAGACGATTGGTTGCGACTACCTGGTTTATCTATCCATCAAGCGCGAAACTTGGTGCAACTATGTCAAGCTGGAGTACAATTTTGCTGCATTGAAGATATTGCCGCAGCTTTAAGTATTTCTGTTCAACATTTGCAACCATTGGCACCCGTACTCAAGTTTTGCTACTACGATGAAATTTTTACTGTAAAAGCAATTAGCCCAAATATTGCCACAATTGAGCAATTAGCAGAAATTCCCGCCATTGATTTAGCTTTAGCTCAATTTATAGTCCAAAATCGTCACTTGCAAGGTACCTACCGCAATTTAGCAGATTTTCAACGGCGGCTATCGCTAAGTGGGGCTGTAATTAGCCAGTTGATGTATTATTTGCAGTTTTAGACAAAGCCAATCCGGTTAAGCGGCCAAAAACGAAACCTCGCCCGTCCAATAATATTTTTTTCTGGTAAAAATCCCCAAACGTGAGAATCGTTACTATCATTGCGGTTATCTCCCATCACAAACAAATTATGTGCGGGAACTTGTTGGGGTAATAAGCGGTAAGCTGGGGGTTCGGCAATATAGCTTTCTTGCAAAGGATGGTTGTTTAAATATACTTTGCCATTGGTAACGCTTACGGTTTCTTGAGGAGTCGCAATTACACGCTTGATAAAGGCTTGTTCTTTATCGTAGGCAGTTTGTAGTTGCAAAGGAGTATGGAAAACGACAATGTCTCCCTTTGTTGGCGCGTGGAAATGATAAGAAAGTTTTTCCACCACTAAGCGATCGCCTGTATGTAAAGTTGGTAGCATAGAATCTGAAGGAATATAGCGCGGTTCGGCAACAAAGGCACGAATCAGCAGCGCTAAACACAAAGCAATAAAAATTAGCTGAAAATTCTCTTGCTGGGAGCGCCAAACCCTCAACCACAAAGGCGCTTCTATTGATTTTTTGTTTTCATTCATAGAAAATAGTTGAGCAAAGCAATTAGTTCAAACAGCAATTTTTTTATCGCCTAACTTTGACTATCGGCAAAAAAAAACTGCTGACAACTCTAAGTTTAAGAGAGGTTGAGCCTTAGAAACTGTTTCAATCCTAGTTAAGCCAGAAAGCAACGTTGGTAAAATCGTCTTTAACGCGATTCTAGAGCAAAAACAAGCATAAATACCTTAAATCTAACCCCATGATTTCCTTAGCACTTTCCTACCCCTAAATCCTAACCTTTTAATATTATTTCTACCTTTTGGCAGTGTAAAAATCTTGGGGCAATGTTAAATTAAGTACGAGATCAATTTATCCTTTCGCAACTGCTAGAAACGGTGATTTTTGGGATTATACCGTCATTTTTAAATGAAAAATTTAGAAGGCTCCTAGTTTTCATTAGTTCGCGCTATCAAGCGATGCTTTGGACTCAATAGCAACGTTTTCAAATGTGCAACACTGGTTGTACCAATCGCTGTTAACTGTAAGGAAACTAAACACCATGAGTATTGTTCAAGCAAAATTTGAAGCGACTGAAACTGCCTTTCATGTAGAAGGATACGAAAAAATTGATTTTAGTCTAGTTTTCGTCAACGGAGCTTTTGACATCAAAAACCCAGAATTAGCGCAAAGCTATCACAATTTTGGGCGATGTTTAGCAATAGTAGATCGTAATGTCAATCGGTTGTATGGTAGTCAACTTGAAGCATACTTTAAGCACTACAACATCGATTTAACTGTATTTGAACTGGCAATTACAGAACCCACAAAGACCTTAGAAACCTTTGAAGCAATTATCGATGGGTTTGCTGACTTTGGCTTAGTCCGCAAAGAGCCTGTTTTGGTAGTAGGTGGTGGCTTGACAACCGATGTCGCGGGTTTTGCTTGCGCTTCTTATCGCCGCCGTACAAACTATATTCGCATCCCGACAACGTTAATTGGCTTAGTAGATGCGGGAGTAGCAATTAAAGTTGCAGTCAATCACGGCAAACTTAAAAACCGTTTGGGCGCTTACCACGCACCAAAAAAAGTAATTTTAGACTTTTCATTTTTACAAACCTTGCCAACTTCAGAAGTACGCAACGGGATGGCAGAATTAGTCAAAATTGCTGTAGTTTCAAACTCTGAAGTATTCGAGCTATTGGCGGAGTATGGGGAAGAATTACTTAATACTCATTTTGGGTACATTAATGCCAGCGAAAAAATTAAACTTGTCGCTCAAGAAGTAACCTATAAAGCAATCCAAACCATGCTGGAATTAGAAACCCCTAACTTGCATGAATTGGATTTAGACAGGGTAATTGCTTACGGACACACCTGGAGTCCAACTTTAGAATTAGCTCCTTCTGTGCCTTTATTACACGGTCATGCAGTAAATATTGACATGGCATTGACGGCAACGATCGCCCAATTACGAGGTTACATTACCGTTGCAGAACGCGATCGCATTTTGGGTTTAATGAGCAAAATCGGTTTAGCTTTAGATCATCCTCTCCTAGATATCGATTTACTGTGGTATGCCACCGAGTCTATCACCCAAACTAGAGACGGCTTGCAACGCGCCGCCATGCCCAAACCAATCGGCGAATGCTGCTTTGTGAACGATTTAACCATTGAAGAATTAGAGGCGGCTTTAAGCGAACACAAGCGCCTTTGTGCAACCTATCCTCGTGCGGGGGCAGGAATTGATGGCTATGTTGGTAGCGTTCAGCAATTGGTAGGAACTAATAATGTCTAAATTAGTTCCTCGCCCGGTTACTCCTTTGGGAATACTGGTAGAAAAACTAGAAACGGCGCTAATGATGGCAAGAGAGGCGCTGGTAGCAACTCCTGTAATCGAACAGTTGGAAACAGCGCTGAATCTAGCGGCGGGGATAGATCCTTACATAGAAAAATGTACTACCACCCAATCGCCAGCATTAAGAAAAATCGCTTTAAGTACCCAAGCGGAGAAATGGAGTGAAAAGTTTGATGATGGCGCTACTGGGCGAGAGTTAGAACAAGAAATGCTTTCGGGACACTTAGAAGGACAAGCATTAAAAATGTTTGTTTATATGAGTCGCGCTCAAAGTATTTTAGACATTGGGATGTTTACAGGCTACTCGGCGTTAGCAATGGCGGAAGCTTTGCCCGAAAATGGACATCTGGTAGCTTGTGAGGTAGATGCTTACGTTGCTAAATTTGCTCAAAAGTTGTTTGAATCTTCTCCTCACGGAGCAAAAATAGAAGTAGAAGTAGGTGGGGCTTTAGAAACTTTAGATAAGTTAGCCGCTAAGGGAGAATGTTTCGATTTGGCGTTTATTGATGCCGATAAAAAGGAATACGTAGAGTATTACAAAAAACTGTTAGACTCCAATCTCTTAGCGCCCCAAGGCTTTATCTGTGTAGATAATACCTTGTTGCAAGGGCAGCCTTACTTATCAGAGCAATCCGCCAATGGCAAAGCGATCGCCGAGTTTAACCGCATAGTGGCAGAAGATCCGCGCACGGAGCAAGTATTGTTACCAATTCGTGACGGTTTGACGATTATTCGGCGAGTTTAACTTTTAAGGGCGTACCTAAATTGTGCGCCCTCAACAAATTTTTGATGGGGAGACGCGCGAGTGTTAGCATTGTTTCAAAACTTGGGTACTTTATTACTACTTGCTTGGGCATTTCCCTTTAATTGCATCGTTGTTTTAGTTGCGTTACTAACAAAACCAAAACTTCCCCAAGCTACCGTTGCGAAAGCTCAAAACATCTTGATTAGTGGCGGTAAAATGACAAAAGCGTTGCAATTAGCGCGATCGTTTTATACGGCAGGACATCGAGTAGTTTTAATTGAAACTGATAAATATTGGTTAACTGGACATCGATTTTCTCGCGCTGTCAGTGCTTTTTACACTGTACCCGCACCCCAAAAAGATCCCGAAGCTTACATTCAAGCGTTAGTTAACATTGCAAAAAAAGAAAACATTGATGTTTACATTCCTGTATGCAGCCCAATTTCTAGCTATTATGACTCTTTAGCCAAACCCGCTTTAGCTGGCTGCTGCGAGGTGTTTCACTTTGACGCTGACACTACAAAAATGCTCGATGATAAGTTTGCTTTTGCTCAAACAGCGCAAAGTTTTGGTTTATCTGTCCCCAAATCCTACAAAATTACTCATCCTCAACAAGTCCTTGACTTTGATTTCTCTACTGAGCAGCATAAATATATTCTTAAAAGCATTCCCTACGATTCTGTTAGACGCTTAAACTTAACCAAACTTCCCTGTAATACCCGCGCCGAAACAGCAGCTTTTGTAAATAGCTTACCCATCAGCGAGGAAAAGCCCTGGATTATGCAAGAATTTATCACCGGGAAAGAGTATTGCACCCATAGCACCGTCAGAGATGGAGAGTTGAGATTGCATTGCTGTTGTGAATCCTCAGCTTTTCAAGTGAATTATGAAAACGTCGATCAACCAGAGATTTTGCAATGGGTAAGCCATTTTGTGAAACAATTGGGAATCACTGGACAAGCTTCTTTTGACTTTATTAAAGCAGAAAACGGGAATATCTACGCCATTGAATGCAACCCCCGCACGCACTCCGCTATTACGATGTTTTACAACCATCCAGGGGTAGCGTCAGCTTATTTGAGCAGTCAACCATTAAAGCCCTTACAACCGCTAACTGATAGCAAGCCCACTTACTGGCTATATCATGAAGTTTGGCGGCTAAATGAAATTAGATCGTTGCAGCAATTGCAGACATGGTTTAAAAATATTAGGCGCGGGAAAGAGTCAATTTTTGCCTTTAACGATCCCTTACCTTTTCTGATGGTGCATCATTGGCAAATCCCTTTATTATTATTAGACAATCTGCGCCGATTAGCAGGTTGGATCAGGATAGATTTTAATATTGGTAAGCTTGTGGAGTTTGGCGGAGACTAATATTTAATGAATAGCACAACCCACTCGCAAGGTAAGTTGTGCCAAGGAACCTTAAATAATTCATCTCTATTATCTCTCATAATGCGATCGCACTTTCTTAATTAAGTATTAAATATTTACACAATTTTAATTTATAGCTATTGAGTCAACTGATTTAATATGCACCTAAACCCTCTCCAACAAAAGATTCTTAGCATTATTGAGCCACTACCGCTACAAAACGCCTTAGTTAAATCAACCTTAATCAAAATCAGCCAAGTTGGTTTAGGGGCAACCATGACAAAAATGTTGCTACGGTGCGATCTGTATATAAGATAAAGTAAATAAATATTAATAATTCCTCACAATAGGACAAAACTATATCATGCGTGTAATTTTGATGACAGGCAAAGGAGGAGTTGGCAAAACTTCTGTAGCGGCGGCTACAGGGCTACGTTGTGCAGAGCTTGGCTACCGTACACTGGTATTAAGTACCGATCCCGCGCACTCTTTAGCAGATAGTTTTGACTTAGAATTAGGACACGAAGCGCAACAAATACGCCCTAACCTCTGGGGAGCAGAATTAGACGCGCTAATGGAGCTAGAAGGCAACTGGGGAGCCGTCAAACGCTACATTACCCAAGTATTGCAAGCTCGTGGTTTAGACGGCATTCAGGCGGAGGAATTAGCAATTTTGCCAGGGATGGATGAAATCTTTGGTTTAGTACGGATGAAACGCCACTACGACGAAGGCGAATTTGATGTATTAATTATCGATTCTGCGCCTACAGGTACAGCTTTGCGCCTACTAAGTTTACCAGAAGTTGGCGGCTGGTATATGCGCCGCTTTTACAAACCGTTTCAAAATATATCTGTAGCCTTAAGACCGCTTGTAGAGCCATTTTTTAGACCCATAGCCGGGTTTTCTTTGCCCAATAAAGAAGTAATGGACGCTCCTTACGAATTTTACGAACAAATTGAGGCTTTAGAAAAAGTATTAACCGATAATACGCAAACTTCTGTGCGGTTAGTTACCAACCCGGAAAAAATGGTAATTAAAGAATCTTTACGCGCTCATGCTTACTTAAGTTTGTACAACGTAGCAACCGATTTAGTAGTAGCAAATAGAATTATTCCTGCCGAAGTTCAAGATCCATTCTTTAAACGTTGGAAAGAAAACCAAGAACAATATCGCCAGGAAATTCATGAAAATTTCCACCCTTTACCTGTAAAAGAAGTTCCTTTATATTCTGAGGAAATGTGCGGTTTAGCAGCTTTGGAAAGATTAAAAGATACTTTATACGACAACGAAGATCCAACGCAAGTTTATTACAAAGAAACCACATTAAGAGTTGTTAGAGAGGAGAATCAATACAGCTTAGAGATTTACTTACCAGGTATCCCTAAAAACCAAGTTCAGTTAAATAAAACGGGTGATGAGCTAAATATTACTATTGGTAATCATCGGCGGAATTTAGTTTTGCCTCAAGCTTTAGCAGCGCTGCAGCCTGCGGGAGCAAAAATGGAGGAAGATTACTTAAAAATTCGTTTTGCTTGAAGCAAGCAGTAAGGGTGTAAGGCAGAAAGTTTCCACATAATTAATATCTAGGCATCCTGCAAAAAATTTCTTATGGCTCAACATTCTCAAGTGAAAGTTGTTGAATTGGAAGAACGTCTTAGGCAAGCGATGCTGCACTCCGATGTAGCCGAGCTAGACGCACTTATTGCACCTGAACTTATCTTCACGAACCATTTAGGTCAGATTATTAGTAAGCAAGAAGACCTTGCCCTTCACCAATCTGGAGCGCTTAAATTCAGAGAACTTACGCCCTCTGAGCAGCGTATTGGGTTCAATCAAGAGTTTGCAATTGTTTCGGTTCAAATGCACCTGCTAGGCAGTTACGAAGCCACAGCAATTGATGTTCGGATTCGGTACACTCGTGTTTGGTCAAAATCCTCTACTGGCTCTATTCAAATTGTCGCTGGTCATTCTAGTGTTGTTTCAACATAGTAAGTAAGCGATAACAATAGATGCGATCGCATCTATGTACTGTCCTATTGCGATCGCACTTCCTCAAAACAATCATCCGCCGCTATCTAAATTGCTAGGCAACGTGCGAAGTCTTTTATTTTGAGAATTTATCTATAATTCGACATTGATATGCGCCGTTAAGTTTTTTACCTCTTTAAGACTCAAGTTTTAATCAGTAGTTTTATGAGGTAAAGCTATAATTTCATTAGTTTCTAGCTATAGTGCGTAGCCTTATGAGCCAAATTTTGACCTTAGAGTTGAGCGATCGGGTGTTCGCTGCTATTCAGAAGCAGGCACAAAATATTGGTATTCCTCCAGAAAGCCTAGCCGCAAATCTTCTCGAACAGAAATTTTCTCAAATTGTCAATCTTCTGCTTACTGAAAAGGAAAAAGAGGACGGACAAGCAAAATTTGAGCGCCACTTTGGAACTCTCAGTCTCAGTTACATTACAGATTTAGACAATGAGAGCATTGATGCGGATTTAGCAAAAGAATATTCTAGTACCCATGAAGAAGGGTGATGTTACTCGATACTTCTGGTTTGCTTTGCTTGCATTACAAAATCGAGCCGCTTCACACTCAAGCTCGTAGTGAATATAAAAAAGCCCTATTTTTATTGACCCATAATTATATTATTGCTGAGTACGTTGCATTAGCAAATGCTCGGCGTTATCCTCGCTCGTCTGTCCTTGCCTTTGTAGTTGATTTACTAAATAACCCAGCTATAGAAACAATCTGGATAGATGAGCCGTTGCACCGAGAAGCAGTAGAGCTATTGACAGTGAGGCAAGATAAAACTTATTCTCTGTGTGATTCAGTTAGCTTTGTTTTGATGCGTCAGCGAGGAATTACTGAAGCTTTGACTACTGACCGACACTTTGAGCAAGAAGGTTTTACTCGTTTGCTGCAATCAGAAACCTAACAACCGTTCTATCGAGGAAGATTGAAAGTTTTGAGGAAGTGCGATCTCATTTATTCTTGTACCTTAAAATATATTGAGAAAATTTCTTAAAGTGTCTTGAGGATATAGGATGTCACTCTATGACGTAATTGGGAAAAGCTACGCCCAAACCAGAAGAAGCGATCCACGTATTACTGAAAAATTACTAGAAATTCTTGCACCCTCCCAGGCTGCGACCATTGCAGATATTGGTGCTGGTACAGGTTCTTACGCACTTGTTTTAGCTGAGTGTGGATATCGTGTTTTTGCGATTGAGCCGTCAGCGACGATGCGAAGTCAGGCGAAGTCTCATCCTGCCATTCAATGGATAGATGCTTTTGCTGACAACTTACCTTTGCCAGATGGCTCGGTAGATGCAGCCATTATTATGCTGGCTTTCCACCACTTCCAGGATTATCGGCAAGCGTTGCGTGAAATCCATAGGATCGCAGGTGATGGAAAAATTGTTTTGTTCACTTACGATCCAAAAAAAATTTCTAGTTTTTGGTTGACGCAATATTTTCCCTCACTTGTAGCAGATGTACAGGCTACATTTTTGACTATTCCAAGATTAATATCCCAAATTGAGGCGATCGCAAATGTTGCCGTAAATGTAGTTAAGTTTCCTTTACCCAATGACTTGTCGGACTCGTTTGCAGCCGTTGGCTGGGCAAGACCAGAACTTTACCTTAATAGCGATATTCGCAATGGAATTTCATCGTTTGCAAACATTGCTGATAATGAGCTAAATCAAGGTTTAGCGAATTTATATAAGGATTTAGAAACAGGAGTTTGGGATCGAAAACATGGGCATCTACGCCAACAAGAGCAGTATGATGTGGGTTATTGTTTTGTATACACTGCTGCTTAACAAGTTGCTGCCTTGGAACGAAGGAATATAACATTGTTTATATTGTCTTCTCCTCTGGCGAGTTTAAGTAGTTGGCTATTGGATACTTCGCACGTTTGAAAGTGTTTTGAGATGATCGCTGCTCACAGCTTGTAGTAATGGTGTTAAGCCTGACAAATGTTAGTGTGTAAAGTAAAGCTGCCTTTTTATTATTCCTAAATAACTTATGTCTTCCTCTGCCATTACCACAATTGTCAAAATGGTTGAATCTTTATCAGATGATTTGCAAGAGCGAGTTGCGGAGCATATTCGTGAATACATTGCCGATTTGGAAGACGAAGCACGGTGGGAGTCTTCATTTAAAAAGTCACAACATAATTTAGTTGCCGCCGCCCGACAAGCAAAGCAAGAAATCGCCGAAGGTCAATCGATGCCGATGGATTATGAGCAGTTATGAAGTCGGCTACACTGCCATCGTTTTGGGTTGAGTATCGACAACTGAGTAATTCTGTTAGAAAGGGAGCGAGAAAAGCCTACTAGCTTTGGGCAAAAAATCCGTTTCATCCATCTTTACATTTTAAATGTATCAATAGCGAAGAAGGAATTTGGTCAGTTCGGGTAACACTTAGCTATCGCGCAATTGGAATTCTAGAAGGTGATACAGTGACGTGGTTTTGGATCGGTAGCCATGATGATTATGAGCGATCCTACTCTTAAGTGCTGGCTGGACAAGAGTTTTGTAGCTATTGATTTAGGACTGGTGCGATAGAGCCACAAGCCCCTTAGAGCTTCGCATTTTTTAAAGAGTCCTTTCAAATAATCCACGCAAATAACCGCTTCCCTAGTTTTGGCTTAAAGATTTCTAGCGCCCATTGGGGGTTACTTAAGCCTGATAAAATAATCTTTGCCTATATTAATGACTTGAGACAATGAACCCAGACGCAACCACCACTGGCGCAGATGCAATTGATGAAGCGATCGCATCAGGAAACGATTTTGACGGTTCTCCCATCCCCCAAGCCAAATTAGGCTTGTATCATCAAGTAATGGGGTTGGAAGCAGGTAGACAGCGCAGTGGCGTATCTAATACTATGCGATCGCGCATTGTCCGCATTGGTGCAAAACATATTCCCCAAGCCGAACTTAACCAAATGCTAGTAGACGCTGACTTTGCACCCCTAAAAGATAAGGAAATTGCCTTTTACTATAGCGGTAAATAGTTAATTTTGTACTAATTTTGCCAGATAGTATTTACTATCTAATTTCATCACTAACAGGAGCTACATTTATGACAATGGATCGATTATTACAACGCGCTTTTGATTCTGCTTCCGTACTCAAAGTTATTAGCGGCTTAAATAACTTTAATAGTGATCGCGTCGCTGCTACAATTAGAGCCGCCGAGCTTGGTGGTGCTACTTTTGTCGATATTGCTGCTGACCCTAATTTAGTTACTTTAGCTAAGCAGTTGACAAATCTACCTATTTGTGTATCTGCCGTAGAGCCAGAATTATTCGTTCAAGCGGTAGCCGCAGGCGCAGACTTAATTGAAATTGGTAACTTTGATAGTTTTTACGCTCAAGGGCGGCGTTTTGAGGCGGTAGAAGTATTAGCTTTAACTTATCAAACCCGTAGTCTGTTACCTGACGTGACTTTATCTGTAACCGTTCCGCACATTTTAGCCCTTGACTTACAAGTTCAACTAGCCGAAGACTTGGTTAAAGCGGGAGCCGATATTATTCAAACTGAAGGTGGAACTAGTACTAACCCCTTGCATGGTGGGACTTTAGGGCTGATTGAAAAAGCCGCTCCTACCCTAGCCGCCGCCTACGAAATTTCCCGCGCTGTAAGTGTTCCCGTATTGTGCGCTAGTGGCATATCGAGCGTAACTGCACCGCTTGCGATCGCCTGTGGCGCGGCGGGGGTTGGTGTTGGTTCGGCAATTAACCAACTTAACAGCGAAGTTGCGATGATTGCCGCCGTTCGTAGTTTGGTAGAATCCTTAGCTAGTAGTCGTTCTAAGACTTTTGCCTAAATTAATAGAGACGTTGCACTGCAACGTCTCTACATTAAACAATCTTTGAGACTATAAACTACCTGTTGTTGCTGATCTACAGATAGTTCAGGAAACATTGGTAAAGATAATACTTGCCCCGATGCTTGTTCAGATACCGGGAATTGTCCTAACTGATAGCCTAAATGCTCGTAAACGGGCTGTAAATGTAAAGGGCGCGGATAGTAAACCATCGAAGCAACCCCCCACCTAGCTAACAAGTCGCGTACCTTGTCTCGCCCTTCTAGCACCCGAATTGTGTATTGATTCCAAACGGCACTAGATCCCGCTAATTCTTGCGGTGCAACTATTCCGGGAACATGACTTAGTAACTCTTGGTAGTTAGTGGCGATCGCCCGTCTTTTTTGGTTCCAAGTATCTAGATAGCGCAACTTTATAATTAAAATCGCTGCTTGCAAGGAGTCTAAACGGCTATTGATGCCATTTTCGGTGTGAATGTAACGTTCTTTTTGACCGTGTTCGCGCAAGCTTCTAATAGTAGATGCGATCGCCGGATCGTTAGTTGTCACCGCCCCCCCATCGCCACAAGCACCAAGGTTTTTAGTGGGGAAAAAACTAAAACAACCCACTCGCCCAATACTCCCGACTTTAAACGTCTCCCAAGCAGCCCCCGTTGACTGGGCGCAGTCTTCTATTACAGCAATTTGGTAAGTAGATGCAACTTTCATTAACCCCGTCATATCCACAGGTTGCCCAAATAAATGAACGGGGATAATTGCTTTAGTTTTAGGTGTAATTGCTGCCGCTAATAGGTCTAAATTGAGGTTAAAAGTAACTGCGTCAATATCGATAAATACAGGAGTTGCACCCACCGCCGCGATCGCTTCGGAAGTAGCGATAAAAGTAAAAGGAGTCGTAATTACTTCGTCACCTACGCCAATATTTAAAGCTCTCAGGGCTAAATACAGCGCATCTGTACCCGAATTGCAACCTACACAATTTGATACGCCGACATAATGGGCAAACTGTTGTTCAAATTCTTCAACGAGAGTTCCACCAATATAGCGCCCAGATGCTAAGACTTTTGATACAGCTTCGCTGACTTCCATTTCAATACTTTTGTACTGCTGTGTCAGATCGAGAGGGGGAATAAAATTCACGCTTTGACTCATAAGTTTTTATTTTAATATCAAACCAAATTTTGTTTAGTTAGAAAATATTAATAGTACCTTTATAGCTTTGAGAATGAGTAAAGCTATAAATTGTTTCCTTTAAGGAGTTTAGATAGTGGAAAGTTTAATTAAGCTAGATTTACTCGATTTGGGTTTAGCGCTGGGCATGATGGGGCTGGCGATTGGTTTATCAGCTTGGCAGCAATTGGGCATGGAATGGACATTAGCGATCGCCACAGGGCGGACACTCCTGCAATTGCTAGTAGTTGGGTATATATTAGCGTTCATCTTTGCTTTAGATAATCCTTGGGCGGTTTTAGCGATTTTGCTGGTTATGGTTTCAATTGCGGCGATTGTCGCCCGTAACCGCATTAGTAAAAAAATTCCGCGCGTTTTACCTTTGGTATGGGGAGCAATTTTTATCAGCACAGCTTTAACTTTGGGCTATACAACACTACTAATAATTCAACCTAACAGTTGGTACGAACCTCAGTATCTTATTCCCATCGGCGGGATTATTTTAGGTAATTCGATGAATGGTGCGGCGATTTCTGGCGAAAGATTAGTCAGCACGATTAACGCCAGTCATTTAGAAATTGAAACTCATCTTAGTTTAGGCGCAACTCCCCAGCAAGCTGTAAATAAATATCGCACTGAAGCTATCACTGCTGGGTTAATTCCGACAATCAACGCCATGATGGTTGTCGGAATAGTTACTTTACCAGGCATTATTACCGGGCAATTATTGAGCGGTATTGAACCTTTAGATGCCGCCTCTTACCAAATATTAGTAATGTTTATGCTCACCTTTGCTAACTTAATCACTGCTTTATTAGTAACTCAGGGGCTATGCCGTCAGTTTTTTAACAGTGCAGCACAACTTAAGCAAATAAGTTAAATCTTTGCAATTGCGTTTCAATTACTTGAGGCAATACTTTATCTAATTCGGCTCTGTCATTAAATGGTAATGATTGGTAACTAGGTAATTCAAAAGGATACTGTCCCGATAGTTGAGAGCGGGTTTTTTGGGCAATTAAAATTTGCTCTGCCCGTTTGCTTGTGACAGCATAGCCAATTTCTACACAGACGCTCGGACTTAAAATTAATTGGCTAGTTTTGCCCTCAATTTGAGCGATGGGCGTACCATCAGCGATAAATAACAGGCATTTGCGAATTTTGCGCGTGGCGGTGCTGCTGAGTCTTACAGGGCTATTGCCTGGACGCGGAGATTCAACTAAAGTTATGGGGAAACGCGATCGCTTATTTAAGTTTTCTAACACCATACTTAAAGATTCTCTGAGTATTTGGCTAGACTCTGCGTACTCATTTTGATGGCATAAAAAAATTGTCGGCTCCATCTGAGCAATAGTTGTTTGCTTGATAAAATAAATTTCATGGCTGCTAAGGTCGATATTTGCGATCGTATAGCCGCCACTGCCTTCAATATAAAATTCGACTACTTCCCCATCTAGGTAGCGTTGAAACCATCCCGATTTTTTGATTTCTTGGCTATCTTCCAAAAAATCTGCTCTTAGCGCCGATTTGAGTAAGCTATTTTTATTCAGCCTCAAATCGTGGTGGCGTTTCTCTAATTCTTGAAGCGGCTCGTACTTGTCTAAATACCAAGCTTTTAAGGCAATAATCGCCATAATACGGATTTTATCTCAGGCTGCCTTTCAATTATATTGACTCTGCATCTAGTTGAAATAAAAATTTTCACACAACAACACCCAACTTGATAGTAACCGGGGAATTTCCTCTTTTGGGCGATTTTACTTAGGGTTGCACTGAATTATTACTCGAGTGAAAAGCTGAGTAATGTTGCTTTCAGTTGCAGGGCCCCCGATGATAATCACTTTAGGAAATATCAGTTTTAAATAAGCTGGGTGTTGTGGTTTTTTGACGAGACAGATAGGAATTTAACAGCGCTTTTTACCTCTTAATTTAGTGTGTACTTTAGCTGTTGGATCTGCCAGGAAAGCTTTGTAGCTTCAATTAACAAGTTAGCTTTTATAATTGCTAAAAGCTAGGAAATGACACTAAAGTTTACTTTTAATTTCTGCTCGGACGCTCATCAATATTTTACCTAAATGATTAGCGCCAGTTTTAGTTTCTCCACAACCCCAGTAATAGTCATTTGGCGAGTCTTCTACTATCAGTAAGTCGGCGGTAGATAGCAATATTGCTTGAATATCTTGATGAGTAAAAAACTTTTGCCTTACCGCCTCTCGCATCACTGAAACTTTGATTTGTTCCCAATTTGACCGCAATTGACGGCGACAATCTCGTCCTAAAGCGGCGGCTTGTTCTGGGGTAGGTACGGCTTTAATTATTAATGAACTTTTTTCGTCTGGTGTGCCGATAAATTTTTGCGCTTGGTAGTAATGCTCAACAGTTTGCCAGTTTTCTCCAGCGATCGCAATACCGTGAGGGGAAAAGTTAGAAAAGCATCCGTAAGGTTCATTCACCTTATAAAAGTAAATGGTCATTGCGATCGCACTTGTGAACTCCAACTTTTCTCAATTGTAAATAATAACAAAAAATGTTTGCGTTTGACTAAATATTATTAATTTATTTTAATAATTAATTAGTTTAGGTCTAATTATAATTTTATTAATCTTTTGCTAAATTTAGTTAAACATAACTCTAACCAATATACCAATATATAAGTTGATTTTTAGATCGGGAAAAATCCTCAATCTAAAAATCAAGCTTTGCAAGAGGAGGTAAAATAATTCTATTTGGAATTATTAGTCGGGTAAAAGTCCTTTTTGAGCTAACCATTCTCGGTTAAATAAACGCGATTGGTAACGAGTACCGCTATCGCACAAAATAGTAACGATTGTATGTCCTGAGCCTAATTGTTTTGCCAACTGCACGGCGGCGGCGACATTAATACCTGTAGAACCGCCCAGAAATAATCCTTCTTCTTGAAGCAATCGGTAAACCACCCGGACAGCTTCAATATCTTCGATTTGAATCGCATCATCAATAAGCGCATTAATTAAATTAACAGTGACGCGACTATTGCCAATTCCTTCAGTAATTGAGCTACCTTCGGCGTGGGTTTGACCTGTTTTAACGTAACTATAAAGCCCGCTACCCATAGGATCTGCTAAGACAGTTTTGATGACTGGATTTTTTTCTTTTAAGTACATTGAAACCCCCGCCAGCGTCCCGCCTGTTCCCGTTGCCGTTACCCAAACATCGACTTTACCGTCGGTTTGTTCCCAAATTTCTTTACCTGTAGTTTCGTAATGCGATCGCCTATTTGCCAAATTATCAAATTGATTTGCCCAAATAGCATTTTCCATCTCTGAAGCAATCTTCCCGGAAAGCCGCACGTAATTATTAAGATCTTTGTAAGGTACGGCAGGGACAGTGCGAACTTCTGCACCTAAAGTTTTTAAAGCCTCAATCTTTTCTTGAGACTGAGTATCGGGAATCACAATTAGGCATTTATAGCCTTTGGCATTGCAGATATGAGCAAGTCCAATTCCTGTATTTCCGGCGGTTCCTTCTACTACTGTACCACCGGGCTTAAGCAAGCCTTTTTCCTCCGCATCTAAAATCATATACAAGGCGGCGCGATCTTTTACCGAACCGCCAGGGTTGAGAAATTCAGCTTTTCCCAGAATTTCACAGCCTGTCTCCTGACTGAAACGATTTAGACGAATTAGTGGCGTATTGCCTACAGTGTCTATGAATCCATTTTTGATATCCATGCCAACATTCCCTAATATCCCTATAAAGATTTTGGCTTAGATTGGCGATCGCATTTTCTACCATTAGGAATTAGTTTTGTCCTTGACAGAGTTATTTGCAACTTGGCTAAAAGTGCGATCGCCCTATTTCTAAAGTCTGTTGTAAACTATAATCAAACCCAAAAGTTGCAGGTTTCATGCTCAAACGTACTAAATTCGAGACACCCCAAACCGAAGTTATTCAACGGGCGGAGGAGCTAATTAGTGCTGCCTCAAATCGCTATCGGATCACTGTTCAAGTAGCCAATCGCGCTAAACGTCGCCGTTATGAAGACTTTGATACTATGGACGATCCAATGATGAAACCAGTATTGAGGGCAATTATTGAAATGTCCGATGAACTTAATCAGCCAGAAATTATTGGCGAATCTTGAAGATCCGTTTAGGGGCAGAAAATTGTGAGTAGGCAAAAACAATCGCCTTTATCGCTATTTATTCTCGCCTGCACAACAGGCTTAATAGTGTTAGGCACGTCGCTAAATATTAGCAATAGCTTTTTAGCTGCACCGAGTTTTGCTCAAAGTGCCAGACCTCAAGAGTTGGGAATGCAAGTTTATCAAAAGTTGCCAAATCTACCTTTAGAAAATAAGTATGTCAGCAAAGATACGAAAAAAGTAGCTGAAGATAATACTTTAGTTACTCGTTTGCTGCAATATCACCTATATCTTAAAGGACGCGCCCCCGGTTATAGACTTGATTGGAAACTAACTTTAGCTGACTATTTAGGCGCTAACGAGCTAATAAATGAAGCTGCCTATCCGGGAAACGCTACTTTGGTGACAAATCCCCTATACGGCGATCGCGCGGTAATTACCCGCCTCAACCGCAAACAGCGCAATGAGTTAGTGCAAGTTATGGTTAGCTTATTTAATCAAAACACACGGGCTGCTACTAGCCCCTCTAATCGGGCAAATCCTCAGATTCCCGCCCCCACGTCCACACCACTCCCGCCTCGCCCTGGCGACGCACAGAGGTTGAAATAAAAATGACTTATCCCCAACCTCCTTGGACATTAAAAGGCGATGCTTTTGTCACTTTGCAGTTATTAGACATTGCGCGAGTACGTCCCCTAATTCCTGCGGAGTTAAATATTGTTTCCGTCTTGCCTGGTAAAACTATTGGTGGGGTTTATTTATCTAAGTACAGTTCTGGTTCTGTATTAGAATACAGCGAACTAATTATTATTGCTGGCTTTTTGAGCTATAAAGGTAAATTTGGTGGCTGGGTTTCGCATATTTATGTAGATAATCCTGACTCGGTGGCTGGTGGGAGAGAAGTTTGGGGCTTACCTAAAGAATTAGCCCAATTTAATTGGGAAGCAAGTAGCGTTACTGTAAGTCAATCAGGCAATGTGTTGTGTAAATTCAACTACCAGCGTCAAAGCTTTGGTTTACCTCTAAAACTCAGCGCCTCAGCTTTTAGTTGCAAAGAAAGTAATTTGTTCATATTTCCTGCCTTTGTGGAAGCGAAATTTGGTTTAGTTAGTTCTAACTTAGAAATCCCACCTACTAGCCCTTTTGCAGAATTAAATATTGGTCAACCAATATTAACAGTTCATAGCGATCGCCTAAATTTGGTAGTAGATGCTCCAACAGGTGTTGGACAAACAAGACTTTAGATAAATAATCCAATAATTGCGATCGCGTCAACTGTGACAACCTACGCTATAATCTTTGACTTAACGCTGCAAAAACTTAAGTTAAGCTCATCTTAATTACTGAGTTCACCGCACTCAAAACAGCATTCTTAATGGAAGCCTAATTTCTGTGCCTCAACAACCTACTGACCTTAACAATGTGCCTACAGAAATAAACCCAGTTTTGGCATTAAAAGAATTGGTGGCGCGTCTGCATAGAGAACAACATAAAATCCAAGACTTACTAAGCTCTTTAGGTTTTGCGCTCCGAAGCTTCAACAATCTCAATCAGTTTTTAGAATTAATTCCGCTTATGGCAACGCGGGTAACTGACGCAGAGGTGGGCGCATTAATATTATATAAACCCAACGGTCAAGTAAAGTTAGAACAATTACATTGCCAAGATAGCAATCAGCAAAAAATAATTCGTAAAGCCTTAGAAACAGCTATTAGTGTAGTTACAGCCTCTTTGACTTCTGCCCAATTAGTACCAGCTACCGCCACTATAGACGCTCAAGTTAGCAGCCAATTAGGGGGAGATAGGCAGTTGTTTGGCACGAGTATTTTAGTCAAACAAGCAGAAAGAGGCAGATTATATGTTTTTAGCAATAATCCCCAATACAATTGGACGGAAGAGCGACAAAAGCTTGTGCGCCTAATAGCCGATCAAACCGCCGTAGCAATTGAAAATGGTGAACTTACTATAGAATTACGCAAAAAAGAACGTTTAGACCGAGAATTAGAAATTGGCGCAGAAATTCAATTACAATTACTACCGCGTCAATGTCCAACTATTCCTGGTGTATCTTTAGCTGCTTTTTGTCAACCAGCTAATCGCGTAGGTGGAGACTATTATGATTTTATTCCTACTGGTCACAACGGACAAAAAAAGTTAGTTCCTCAATCTCATCGGTGGGCGTTAGTAATTGGCGATGTGATGGGTAAAGGAGTTCCGGCAGGACTAATTATGACTATGACACGGGGAATGCTCAGAGGAGAAGTGCTAAACGGTCATTCTCCAGCCCGAATTTTGCAACACTTAAATCGGGTAATGTATGCAGATTTAGAAAATTCTCATCGGTTTGTGACGTTATTTTGCTCGGAGTACGATTCTGATACGCAGATTTTGACCTATAGTAACGCTGCTCATAATCCACCGTTATTGTGGCACGCTGCAACTAAAACTATTAAGCGTCTTGATACTTTGGGAATGTTAATCGGGCTTGATGCTCATAATCAGTATGAAAATGCTCAAGTTCAATTAAGAAGTGGAGATACAATTATTTATTACACTGATGGCTTTACCGATGCAGCTAGTCAAAATGGCGATCGCTTTGACGAGGAAAACTTAATTAGGGCTTTTGGGTGGGCTTGCAAGCATTCTTTACCACCACAATCAATTTTAGAATATCTGTTTGACAAAGTTCGCCAATTTATCGGTACTGATAGTCAAAATACTGACGACATGACTTTAGTTGTTATGCAAATTCACTGAGAAGATATGACTAACCAAGTAGCCCCAGAATCAATAATTTATCCAGGACAGTTTGGTGATTTTACTATCGATAAAAGCGATCGCACTAGCGTAATTATTTATCGTACAGGTTTGGGTATTGCTGCCCTTAGTTTTGCCCTAGGAAGTGCGATTACTCTTTTACTTCCTGATAATTTGTCCTTGCTACAGCCTTTGTTTTTCTGCTTTAGCTTGGGTTTGGGAGTTAGTTTGCTAACAATACACATTTATCTTGCGGTACTGCACCGAGTATTACAAGTTTTTTGGGTGATCGGGACAACAAGCGCAGTTTTTTGGACAATTTCGAGTCCCGCGCCTTTGGCTACAACTCTTTATTATCAACCATTGGCTTTATTTGGAGTTGGGTTTATTTTTGCAGCTTTGACGGGTATCTACTTCAAGGAAGCCTTTTGTTTCTATCGGTTAGAAACAAAATTTCTTACGCCTTTAGTTCCAGCTTTGCTTTTAGGTCATATGTTGAATTTTATACCTGTTGCTGGCGAAAAATTAATACTGGCTACCTGGGCTGTTTTATTTTGTGTATTTGCCCTTCGTAAAGCAATGCAGCCAATTCCTCCAGATATTGGCGACAAATCAGTATTTACCTACTTACACGAGCGTAGAGGTTAAAGTAAAGGTTAAAAAAGTACCTCAAAGTTAATAAAGGTCTAGCTGCATAAATCCAATCATGCTAATGTGTTTAACTTAATGCACTAAATAAAAATCTAACCAGCGCCTATGGTGTATGTCAAGCGCCTGGAACTCTCGCATTTTAAATCCTTTGGCGGTACAACGACAGTTCCATTATTGCCAGGTTTTACAGTGGTTTCTGGCCCCAATGGTTCGGGTAAATCTAATATTCTCGATGCTTTATTATTTGCCCTTGGTCTTGCTAGTTCTAAAGGGATGAGAGCCGAGCGCTTACCCGATCTAGTTAACCACAATCAAGGTAATCGCGGTAAAGCAGAAGCTAGTGTTACTGTTACTTTTGATATCAGCGACGATGAGCAAAATACTTCTACCGAATGGAGCGTTACGCGCCGCCTCCGAGTCACTAAGCAAGATACTTATACTTCAAACTATTACATCAATGACGAAGCTTGTACTTTAACTCAGTTACACGCTCAGTTATCGCAATTACGGATTTATCCTGAAGGCTACAATGTAGTGCTGCAAGGCGATGTGACTAGCATTATTTCTATGAATGCTAAAGAGCGGAGAGAAATTATTGACGAACTAGCAGGGGTTGCTAACTTCGATCGCAAAATTATTCAAGCCAAAGATACTTTGGAAGAAGTACGCGATCGCATTGAACGCTGTCAAATCGTTGAGAAAGAATTAATTATTCAACGCGAAAAGCTTTCGACCGACAGGCTCAAAGCTGAGAAATACCAACGCCTCCGCGCTGACTTCGCTCAAAAGCAACAGTGGGAAACGGTGCTACAGTGGCGACATCTCCAAGCTCAACAACAACAACTTGTAGAACAAATACAACAAGGCGATCGCACTATCGCCGAATTAACTACTCAGCTTGCTGATAGTCAGCTACAAATTAGCACTTCTACAACCCAACTCGACTTACTCAACCAGCGCGTCAAAGCCTTGGGAGAAGCGGATCTTTTACAACTCCAGTCTACCTTAGCAACCTTCCAAGCTGAACAAAAACAACTCTACTTGCGTAAACAGGAGTTAGAACACGCCGCAAACAATATCATAGTCAGAATATCGCGAAAAAACGAAGAAGTCAAGTCAAATCAGCATCTTTTTAGCCAAATTATTAAAGAACAAGAAGGATTAGAAACCCAAACTATTGCCGCCTTATGTTTAGCACAACTAGAGGCAAAGATTGCTTTAGAACAAAGCCGAGAATCAGCAAATGCGATCGCCTATGCTGGCGATGAGTTGGTACAGCAACAAACCGCTCTAAGCCGTCAGATTGAGGCTTTACTGAAAACTATCGAACCCCAGCGTACAGAACAAGCTAAGTTAAACGAGCGTCACAATCAATTAAATAAACAAGTTAGCGACCAAACTCAATTAATTTCTAACTTAGAGCCGCAAATAGCCCAGAAAAAAGATCAACTTAGGAACTTAGAAGCGGAATTGCTAACATTTACTGAAAAAACTGAATTATTATTAAAAACCTTAGTAGCAGGAGAACAAGAATTACAAATTCAGCAGCAAACACAAAATAGATTGATCTTAGAACAAAGAGAAAAACAACGTAATTTAGATCAATTAGAGGCACAAGTTCAAGCCGTTCAAACCGTTCAAGGAACTTTCGCCACTAAAGTTATTTTACAATCGGGTTTAAGTGGTGTTTGTGGATTAGTTGCCCAATTAGGAAAGGTTGAACCCCGGTATCAATTAGCCTTAGAAACCGCCGCCGGAGGAAGGTTAGGACAGTTGGTAGTAGAAGATGACTTAGTAGCGGCGGCAGCTATTGAGTTACTGAAGCAAAAAAAAGCTGGGAGAATCACCTTTTTACCTTTAAATAAGATTCAATCCGGGCGGTTTTCGCCTACTGTAGCCTTGGGCTATGCCAATGGGTTTGTAGATTACGCGATAAATTTGCTGGAATGCGAAGGCAAATATCAAAATATCTTTGCCTATGTGTTTGGTAGCACCGTAGTATTTGCCACCTTAGAAGCAGCGCGGGGATATTTGGGGCAGCATCGGATTGTGACATTAGACGGCGAATTATTAGAAACTAGCGGCGCAATGACTGGGGGAATAAGTAACCAGCGTTCGAGCTTGCATTTTGGCATTGGGGAGGCAACGGAATCATTGGAAATTACCCAATTAAAAAATCGCCTGCAAGATATTACGCAAATATTAGAGCGTTGTACTCAAGTAATTAACACGCTTCTAGCTAAAACTAAGCAGCAAAGTCAAGAAATAACAGAAATGCGCCAACAAAGGCGAGAAAAGCAGATTAAGTGCGAACAACTTAGCAAAGAGATTACTAACTTAAGCCAGCAACTAGCGCAAACGGCAGTTCAAAATACCCAAACTACCGAACAATTAGTTAAGGCTCAAGCTCGATTGCAAGTTTTAGAGCAAGAACTGCCCCAGAAAGAAGCTATACTGCAACAACAAAAATTAGCCTTAACTGAATTAGAAAATTCGCAAACAAATAATCAATGGCAGGAAATCCAAGCAGTAATTAAAACCAATGAGCAACAATTGCAAGCAAAAGAACAGGAACTAAGACAAGCGGAGGGAAAAATTAAAGACCTTGAAAATCAACAATCTCGTCTGCAAGTATCCATCGCCGCCAGTATTGCTAGAAAAGAAGAATATCAGCAGCAAGATATAGAAACGACTACTCAAATTGCCGAAATTGATCATCAACTATTAGCGACTTCTACCCAAATCATCCAAATTCAAACAGCTTTAAGTCAAGTAAGCCAACAATTGACCGCCGAAAAAATAGAGCGCGATCGCACAGAAAAACACTTAAGCGCCCAACATTTAGCCCACAGTCAACTAGAATGGCAACAACAAAAACAGCAAGAAACCCAAATAACAAAGCAGCAACAACTATTAGAACTAACAGCTAAGTTACAACAAGCCGAGTTACCCCAACTATTACCGCAAGTACCAATAGAGATAGATTTAGAACAACTGCAAAAAGACTTGAAAGTAACTGCCAAACGTTTAGAAGCAATGGAGCCTGTAAATATGCTGGCGTTAGAAGAATACGATCGCACCAACACGCGCTTAGAAGAACTTACGCAAAAATTAGAGACACTATCGGCTGAACGTACAGAATTATTATTACGAATAGAGAACTTTACAACCTTGCGTCAAAGAGCCTTTAAAGAAGCCTTTGATGCTGTAAACGAGAACTTTCAAAGCATTTTTGCGATTCTTTCCGAAGGCGACGGCTATTTGCAACTAGATAACATTGAAGAACCTTTTAATAGCGGCTTAAACTTAGTAGCTCACCCCAAAGGCAAACCAGTACAACGCCTAGCTTCCATGTCTGGGGGAGAAAAATCACTTACAGCTTTAAGCTTTATTTTTGCCTTACAACGTTACCGTCCATCGCCCTTTTATGCCTTTGATGAAGTCGATATGTTTTTAGATGGGGCAAATGTAGAAAGATTAGCTAAAATGATTAAACAACAAGCGAATCTAGCGCAATTTATAGTCGTCAGTTTGCGCCGACCAATGATAGAATCAGCCGAACGTACTATAGGCGTGACTCAAGC
>QQTW01000037.1_pt1 | contig 81960 bp, 77 predicted proteins | sample 1904831 | NCBI WGS metagenome assembly QQTW01 (sample SAMN09435610, study PRJNA476489) | Subsurface metagenome, whole genome shotgun sequencing project. | reverse complement strand
CCTTACTGTGCAACGTTCTTAGTCTTTACTGACTATATGCGGGCAGCAATTCGCCAACATAACGACACCAACCAAAAGTAACACCAGCTTCGACAGATATGCGCTTCTTCACAGCTTTAGGCAATACAGATTCGCGGTAGGCTTCGTCTTGGTCTTGAAAAATCTCCCAACAAACCATTGACACTACCCGAACTTTCTTACCTTCACCACGCAACTGTTCCGCCGCTTGGACGCAAAGTTGAGTTTCGCTACCTGTACCCATCAAAATTACATCAGGCGTACCATCGCTATCCGATAGAATATACGCCCCTTTTTCTACACCTTCAATGGAAGTATTAGGCAAATTGGGTTGAGCTAGACGAGACAAAGCAATAACTGTTGGGCGAGTTTTGTTGCCGAATTTTTTGCCTCTAGCTGCCTTAATTGCAACTTTGTAAGCGCCACTGGTTTCATTACCATCCGCAGGACGCATTACTAATAAGTCAGGAATCATTCGCAGTGAATTTACGTGTTCAATCGGTTGGTGGGTTGGGCCATCTTCCCCTAACTGAATTGAGTCATGAGTCATGACATAAATTACACCCGATTCTGATAACGCTGCAAGGCGAATTGCTGCCCGCATATAGTCAGTAAAGACTAAGAACGTTGCACAGTAAGGAATTAAACCCGAACCATCCAAAGCTAAACCATTGCAAATAGCTCCCATACCATGCTCGCGCACCCCAAAACGGAGGTTACGGTTTTGGTATTGTCCTTTTTGGTAGTCTCCCGCGCCTTTGATCAAGGTGTTGTTAGAAGAAGCCAAATCTGCCGAACCACCAATTAGTTCAGGTAAAATCGCTGATAGAGCATTTAAAGTTCTACCCGATTGAACGCGAGTAGCTTCGGCTTTGTCTTCGGGAGTGTATTTAGGTAAAACAGATTCCCAACCTTCGGGAAGTTCTGCTTCGTGCATCCGCTCTAAAGTAGCTGCTTCTTGGGGATACTGCTCTTTGTAATTAGCATAAAGTTGGTTCCAATCTTCTTCATGCTTTGCGCCGCGCTCAATTGCTTTGCGCCAGTGATTCATCGCATCTTCAGGAATTTCAAAAGGCTCGTAATTCCAACCTAAGCTTTCCCGTGTTGCTTGCACTTCTGCTGCACCTAACGCCGCACCGTGAGCTTCATAGCTATCGGCTTTATTGGGCGAACCATAACCGATAGTTGTGCGGACTTTAATCATGGTCGGCTTATCGGTGACAGATTTGGCGGTTTCAATTGCTTGATGAATGGCATCAATATTAGTATTGCCATCTTCTACAACCAAAACGTGCCAGCCGTAAGACTCGTAACGCTTACCTACGTCTTCAGTAAAAGCTAAGTCGGTAGAACCTTCAATCGAGATGTGGTTGTCATCGTAAAGGGCGATTAATTTACCTAATCCCAAGTGTCCGGCTAAAGAACAAGCTTCACTGGCTACGCCTTCCATATTGCAACCGTCACCCATAATTACATAGGTGTAATGGTCGATAATCGGCAAACCTGGTTTGTTGAAAGTCGCGGCTAAGTGAGCCTCTGCCATTGCAATCCCGACACCGTTAGCAATTCCCTGTCCTAAAGGGCCTGTAGTAATTTCTACCCCAGGATTCATAAAGTTTTCAGGGTGTCCGGGGGTTTTTGATTCCCATTGACGGAATTGCTTAATATCATCCATCGTCAGGTCTTCGTAGCCTGTCAGGTAAAGCAGGGCGTACTGTAACATACTGCCATGACCTGCGGATAACAAAAAGCGATCGCGATTGAGCCAAGCAGGATTTTTGGGGTTAAACCGCATAAAGCGATCCCATAATACAAAGGACATGGGAGCCGCGCCCATAGGCAGCCCTGGATGTCCTGATTTTGCCTTTTCTACAGCATCAATAGCCAGAAAGCGGATCGAATTAATACAAAGTTCTTCGAGGGATTGGGTTGCAACAACCATAGTTTCTTAATTATTAATGACGGGTTAGCAAGGGGATATTTGAAATCACACTTAAGCACACTACCGATCATCCCATCAGGTGGGTTGACGGACAAGCCTTGTTTTTTAGAAGTGAATTATTTGGGTTATAATCAGCAATATTTCCTACTAATTTTTTTGTTTAAAACTGTGCGATAGAGCCACAAGCCCGGTAACGGGCTTCGCATTTTAAACATACTTTTTGAATGCTAAAGTCACGTTGTGACCGCCAAAACCAAAGGAATTAGACAGGGCAACATCAACTTTTAGATCGCGGCTATGGTTGGGAACGTAATCTAAATCGCATTCAGGATCGGGGTTTTCTAAGTTAATTGTCGGTGGAATTTTATCGTCAGCGATTGCCATTACTGTGGCAACAGCTTCAATCCCACCAGAACCACCTAATAAATGCCCAGTCATGGATTTAGTAGAGCTAATTGCTACTTTATAAGCCGAGTCTCCCAGAGCTTTTTTAATTGCCGCCGTTTCTGTGGGATCGTTAGCGCCTGTGCTTGTGCCGTGAGCGTTGATGTAACTTACTTGTTCTGTACCTAGTCCCGCATCCTTTAAAGCCAACGCAATGGCTCTAGTAGCGCCTTCACCGCCGGGGACTGGGGAGGTCATGTGGTAGGCATCGCAGGTTAAACCGTAGCCGATAATTTCGGCGTAAATCCGCGCGCCACGACTGAGGGCGTGTTCGAGTTCTTCTAGTAATAGAATCCCCGCACCTTCCCCCATCACAAAACCATCGCGATCGCGGTCGAAGGGACGGCTGGCACGGGTTGGCTCGTCGTTGCGGGTAGACAGCGCTCTAGCGGCGGCAAATCCCGCAAAAGACAAAGGTGTAACGGCAGCCTCTGTACCCCCGCAAATCATTGCCTGAGCGTAGCCTTGTTGAATTAGCCGAAAAGCATCACCGACAGCATTAGAACCCGCCGCACAAGCGGTTACTGGGCAAGAATTTGGCCCTTTTGCCCCGGTATGAATTGCCGTTAATCCGGCAGCCATGTTGGCGATCATCATCGGAATCATAAAAGGGCTACAGCGATCGGGCCCCCGATTCAAATAAACCGTTTGCTGATCTTCTAATACTTTGATCCCACCGATGCCTGTACCGATAATTGTTCCTACTTGAGCGGCGTTGAACTCATTAATTTCAAATTTTGCGTCTTGAAGCGCCTGCACACTTGCGGCTACGGCAAATTGAGCAAACCTGTCCATCCGTTTAGCTTCTTTGCTGTCTATATAATCCTGGGGATTGAAACCCTTGACTTCACCAGCAATGCGACATTTATGCTTAGAGGCATCAAATAAGGTAATAGGTACAATTCCACTGCGTCCTGCTAACAATCCTTGCCAGTAATCTTGGGGATTGTTACCTAACGGTGTAATCGCACCGACACCCGTTACCACCACTCGTTTCAACTCAAAATCTGCCATAGGTCGTTAAAGTAGCGCGATTACTCACCCATAACTCGGAAAATTTGTCTTCATACTTCGGGTTTGGAGTTTTGGACGTTAAGGTTTTAGTCAAGTAATAAAAGACTTTGTTACTCAAACTATAGGGCGTTGATTTGCCTTCGTCATCTACCGCTTCACCCGAAAGCCTCACTTGATTAGGCTGAAGTGGCAACTTTATTGCTAATGTAGTCTACAGCTTGTTGAACTGTGGTAATTTGCTCCGCTGCCTCGTCAGGAATTTCTACGTCAAATTCTTCTTCTAAAGCCATAACCAACTCTACGGTATCTAAAGAGTCAGCGTTTAAGTCATCGGCGAAGTTAGATTGAGGTGTAACACTATCTGGTTCCACGCTCAACTGTTCGGTGACAATGCTTTTAACTTTAGCAAATATTTCTGATTCGTTCATACTTCAACGTCCTTAGCGATTAATTAATCAATTACTTGATGGCTCTAACATTTTGAGCATACTTATCTTATCTTAAAGGCGCGATCGCATAGCTCCGAAAAATGTTCATTTTTCTCAGTATCTTTAGCTGGAACTAAAATCTTGCTATGGTTTATTTTGTAAACACGAGTAATATTAATGCTTGCAGCAGCTGCGATCGCCTGCTGGCAATTATTATTCTTAGCTAAAATTACTTACTATGCCTGCTCAAATAAAATATGCTTACTTTCCTGGCTGCGTCGCTCAAGGAGCCTGCAAAGAGCTTTATCAGTCTACTCAAGCCCTTACTCAAGCTTTAGGCATTGAACTTGTTGAACTTAAAAAAGCCGCTTGCTGTGGTTCTGGTACTTTTAAAGAAGATTCTCAATTATTAGAAGATACTGTTAATGCTCGTAATATTGCTTTGGCAGAAGAACTAAATTTAACTCTTTTAACTCATTGCAGCACTTGCCAAGGTGTGATTGGTCATGTTGATGAGCGCCTAAAACAAGCAGTGCAAAAAGATCCTAGTTATGTCGAAAAAGTCAATAACTTACTTGTCACTGAAGGTTGTTCGCCTTACAAGGGAACTACCGAAGTTAAGCATTTATTATATGCTTTGGTTACAGATTACGGTTTAGAGGAAATTCAGCGCCGAGTTACAAAAAGTTTACAAGGCTTGAAATGTGCGGCGTTTTATGGGTGTTATTTGCTTCGCGCTCAATCGTCGATGCCTTACGACGATCCGCTTAGACCTGAAGCAATGGAAAATGTCTTTAGAACTCTTGGTGCAACGCCTGTTTATTATCGCGGTAGGACGCAGTGTTGCGGTTGGCCTTTGGCTAGTTATGCTACTACAGAATCGTTTAAAATGGCGGGGATGCACATTACTGAAGCGATCTCCGAAGGGGCAGATTGTTTAGTTACGCCTTGCCCATTGTGCCATCTTAATCTTGATTCTCGCCAGCCAGAAGTAGAAAAAGTTATCGGCAAAAAGCTCGGATTACCCGTGTTACACTTATCCCAATTAATTGCTCTATCTCTTGGTATTCCACCAAAACAATTAGGATTAGAGCGGCATATAGTTTCAACTAAACCAGTTTTAGAAAAGTTAGGGATAGCATAGCTAATTTTATGCAAAATACAGTAGTTAGAGGACGCTACCGGATTGTTAAAAATTTAGGTAGAGGCGGATTTGGTGAAACATTCTTAGCAGAAGACTTAGACCGTCCTAATTACCCTAAGTGTGTAGTGAAAAAATTACACGCAACTTTTAATTCTGGGCAAGAATTGGAGATAGCAAAACGTTTTTTTAATAGTGAAGCACAGGTTTTGTATAATTTGGGCGATCGCCACAGTCAAATTCCCCGTCTCCTCGCCCACTTTGAAGAAAATAGCCAATTTTATTTAGTTCAAGACTTTGTAGATGGTCAAGACCTTAGTAAAGAGATAGCATTGGGGAAAAAGTGGAGTGAAGCGCAAGTAATTTCTTTTTTAAAAGACATATTAGGAATTTTAGCGTTTGTCCATCAGCAAAATGTCATCCACCGAGACATCAAGCCAGCTAATATTATTCGCAAGCATGATGATACTTTGGCTTTAATTGATTTTGGCGCAGTAAAGGAAATCCAAACTGTAGTTCATACTCAAAGCCATAGCCATTTAACGGTAGGAATCGGTACGCAAGGGTATATGCCTTTAGAGCAAAGAGCAGGAAAACCCCGTTTCAATAGCGATATCTATGCAGTAGGAATGACAGCAATTCAAGCAGTTACAGGTATCTCTCCGGAAAAATTACCTGAAGACACGCAAACAGACGAAGTACAGTGGAGAAATCAAGCAAAGGTAAGCGATCGCCTAGCAAGCATTTTAGATCGAATGGTGAAAGTGCATTACCGCGATCGTTATCAGTCGGCAGGAGAAATATTGCAGGACTTGGAAACTGCTAAAATAACCACACAATTTAGTAGTAAGCAGGTAGCAGGTAGCACCGTTACTTCTAATGAAACCAAACAACAATCGGTAACAACTAGACAGCCATCAGTTATTAGCAATCCTGCGTCCGATGAACTTAAACCAAGGCGCTCTTTTGGATTGGCGATCGCGTTAGCCGTCATGGGTGCTGTTGCTGCAACTTTAGGTGCTACTGGGCTAGTTTCGTTTCTGCAATCCAAGCCTGCTAGTCAACCAATCACTCAAGCACCTTCTCGACCCATTCCTGTACCTGTAGAAACCCCTGTTGAGAGTCCTTCCTTATCTCTTTCTACTCCCGAAGCCAGCCCTTCAGTCTCCCTAGAAACACCTGTGGCTAGTTCTGTCCCCTCCCCAGATTCCGTGCCTGTTCCTGTAATTTCAGCTTCACAAAATAATACTGTTCTGCTAACTGATACGAAATGTCTAACTACAACTGCAAATGCAAATGATGAATCTCTTATTAAGGGACCTGAAGATGTAACTATCGGTCAGGAGGTAGTAACTGCTGTAGCTGTCCTACGAGGACAATCAAACTATATTCTTAAAGATAGTGCCGCAGGTGCGGCTTGTCTAATCGCTGCTGCTAACTCTAATGTTCAGTTTCGCAAGCTAAAGTTAACTTTTGGGTTAAACAATACCAATACTTACACAGGTACTAACGATGATAGTGCGGTAGTAAGGTTAACGGTCTATCGCGACAAACAAAAATTTGGTTCAAAAGAAGTCAAAAGAGGAGATAAACAATTTTGGGAAGTAGATGTTGCCAATATTCAAAATCTTGCTTTGGAGGCAGAATGTATAAAAACGAGGAAATACAATAGTCTCTGCCCATCCGTTATATTTACCCAAGCTAGCTTGGAGTAAAGTATTTTTTAAAGCTTTACTCTAAGTGTGTCAATTAATAATTAGTTGCCTATTCAAATTTTTGCGGAAAGTTGCTAAGATTAACTTTCTGAAAAGATTAAGTAAGAGCGCAATACATTCTGCCCCTACGGAAAATGATTATGAATCATATAGGATGGCTATATACAAAAAAGTTGAACGATCGCGCGCTATTACTATATGACTAATTATTAATAAATATGGATACAATACTTCGAGGGCGCTATAAAATTACTAAACTCTTAGGACGAGGTGGATTTGGGGAGACATATTTAGCAGAAGATGGCGATCGCCCTGGTAATCCAATTTGTGTAGTTAAGCAGTTACGGCCAGTTTCTAATTCGCCTAATGTTTTAAAAGCAGCCCAAAGATTATTTAATAACGAAGCAGAAATATTATACAAGTTAGGTAATCATGAACAAATACCGCAACTTTTAGCTCACTTTGAAGAAAATAATCAATTTTATTTAGTTCAAGAATTTATTGACGGACACGACCTAAGCGAAGAAATTAACCCAAATAGGCGATGGACGGAAGAACAAGTAATTGCCTTTTTAAAAGGTGTACTTATAGTTTTACAGTTTGTTCACGAACAAAATGTTATTCATCGAGACATTAAACCATCTAATTTAATTAGGCGCAGACGAGATGGCAAAATTTTCTTAATCGACTTCGGCGTAGTTAAAGAAATTCAGCTACCAACTACCCAAAACAACACTTACTCAACAATTTCTGTGGGGACTCCAGGCTATGTCCCAAACGAACAATTAGGCGGAAAACCCCGTGTTAGTAGCGACATTTATGCGCTAGGTATCACTGCAATTCAAGCTTTAACAAGGCTGTATCCAGAACAAATTGCGGAAAATGCTCAAACTGGAGAGATTCTCTGGCGACAAAATGCCCAAGTAAGCGATCGCCTAGCAAATATTTTAGACCTAATGGTTAAGTCTCATTTCCGCGATCGCTATCAATCTGTTGAGGAGGTACTAAACGATTTACAAAACATCCAAGTTAATTCTCAAAATACCGTAGTATCAAATACAACTAAAAATCAAGTAGCTACTACTAATTTTCCTCCACCTCAACAGCTAAGTACCATTGATAACAGATCAAAGTTATCAAAGCCTAGACCAATAAGTTTACCTTTAGTTGTTGGTTTAATCGCCATTACGGCGGTGGCAACTTTGTATTTGTCTCGTTCATTACTCCCAACACAGCAAGTAGTTAACCGTAGTGTAGCTAGAGTAACACCGCTAGCACCTAAATCAACTCCTCAACCTGCGGTAGTGCGAAGTCCCGCCGCAACACCAGGATTTCCCGCAAGTTCAAAACCGACTGTAGTGCGAAGTCCCTTAGTGCAAGTAACCCAATCAAGCCAAAGAGTTTCTTCACCCCCAAACACTGCCAGCCTTCCAGAAATTTCATCACCTACAGTGACGACAAAAATTAACCCGCAAGTTCAAATAGCCTTGCCAAAACCGACTCCTGCACCTGTAGCAATTACAGAACCAATTCCTTTAACTGAAGTTAAATGCTCAACGACAAGTGCTGACTCTAATAGCCAATCTTTCGTTGAATCACTCAAAAACTTAACTATTGGTAAAGCTACCGTTACGGCAGTAGCTGAACTTGCAAGTCAAAACTTTAAGAATCCTGCAAATAGTCAAATAAAAGCTGATACTCCTGCGGGAGTAGATTGTTTACTAAATCCTCGCAATGGTAACAATCAATTTAATACTTTAAAACTAGCTTTTGGTATTAACGATACTAATAAATATTTAAGCAATGTGAGTGCAGAAACCAAAGTACGGTTAACTGTTTATCTTGATCGCAAAAATATTGGTTCAAAAGAAGTAACTAAAGGAGAGATAAAAACTTGGGGATTAAATATTGCCGAGGTTGAAAATGTTGCTTTAGAAGCAGAATGTATAGAAAGTAATTACGTACCCAAAATTTGTCCTGCCCTTGTGTTTACTCAAGTAGACTTAAATTAAATGTACGTATGGCTACAGCTAAATATACCTAATAAAACAGCCGTTAAGTAAATAACCATTACTTAACGGCTTCTAATTATAGCCACTCAGTGTCACAGTTCTATAGTGATGGCTCTATAAAATATTTATGAGCCGAAGCCTGATTATTGGTATTTTAGAAGCTAGATAGAACGGCTATTAGCTAGGGCTATTTTAGTTACTAGAACTGAGAGATGGGTTTTGATGAGAAACATTTTGATTGTCCGTTTCCAAACTAGGTAATGTTTGTTGCTTTTCCTCGCCTAAATTAACTTTCACAACTTTATGTCTAGCTTCTTGGGCTTTAGGTAAAGTAAGTTTTAAGATTCCATCTTTAAACTCAGCTTGCACTTGATTGTTTTCTACAGCAACTGGGAGGGGAATTGTGCGCCCAAAACTGCCATAACGCAACTCTGTACGGAAAAAGCCTTGCTCTTGAGCTTTGTTTTCGTAGCGGTGTTCGCCACTAATAGCTACGGCTTCTCGCGCTACTTGAATATCTAAGTCTTTGGCTTCAACTCCAGGAATTTCTGCACGTAAAACTAAGCTATCTTCACGATCTTGAATCTCAATTGCAGGTATCCAAGCTGTAGAAGATTGGCGACTAACTCCTGCAATTTCGTCAAACATCTGATCCATTTGACGACGTAATGATTCCATTTCGGAAAAAGGTTGCCAACGTACTAACCGCATAAGTCGATTTACCTCAATTTAATGTTCTACAAAAAAAAGATGGATGTTTACTTAAAGTGCGGTAAGAGTTACATCGAGCCGAAATACAAGTTCTGAAACCTATTAAGCTTGATGTCTCTTGCCTTTGACTTTATATTGGCTTATTTGAGTGGTTGAATAGGTGAGGCAAACTCTACCAAGTAAGTAGTATTTTACAGATATTTGTAATTATTCACCCAACCGTTTTTGTAATTGCTTAAGAGTTTGATACATTTCTGGCAAGCGACTGTAAATAGCGGCAGCTTTAATATAAAGTCTGTGGGAAATTGCCGGAGTGCCAGAAACGGTTGCGCCAGGTTCAACATCTTTGAGAATTCCTGCTCTAGCAGCAGCGATCGCACCATTTCCCATTCTGGCTTGATTAGCGATGCCTACTTGACCTGCTAAGATGACGCGATCGCCTAGAATTACGCCTCCAGCTAAACCAACTTGGGCTGCGATCGCACAATTTGCCCCAAGTCGGCAACCATGACCAATCTGGACTAAGTTATCAATTTTTGTTTGCTTGCCAATGCGAGTTTCACCTACTGAGGGGCGGTCTATGGTGCTATTACAGCCGACTTCTACCCCGTCTTCTAAAATGGTGATTCCTGACTGCTCCATTTTGTACCAGCCTGTAGGAATCGGCACAAAGCCAAAGCCTTCAGAACCAATAACTGCGCCGCTATGAATTACGCAATCAGCGCCGATAACTGCGCGTTCGCTAATTGTGCAGTTGGCGTGTAAGGTGGTGCGATTGCCGATCTGTACCTGGGGATAAATTACAACGTTGGGGTGAATGCAAACGCGATCGCCAATTTGGACGTTAGCTTCAATTACGACATGAGCGCCAATATAGACATCTGTACCTATATTGGCGGTTGGGTGAATGACCGCCGTAGGATGAATAGTCGGGGTAGGGCGGTAAGGCTCATAAAATAAAGCGATCGCCTTCGCAAATAGCAATCGTGGCTGGGATGTACTAATCCAAGCTATACCGCGTGCTTTTGCTTGAGCTTGCAAATTTACGTCTAAAGGCAAAATTAAGGCACTAGCGCCCGTTTTTGCCACCTCGGAGGCAAATTTAGCCCCCTCTATGTAACTTAGAGTGTTAGAAGCAGCTTCGTCTATAGCAGCGATGCCACTTAGCTCAATATCGTTATCTGGCAGGCTGTTATTATTAGCACTGTCTCCTAGCTTTTGGACTATTTCGCTAAATTTCATGTTTTGGCAATTTTAAAGTGATTCAATATTATTGAACGTTATTAGCGTCAAGAATACTTGCAAACAAAATTCAAGACTCTATATTGCCTAAAGCGTTTCCAGCTATCCAGGCTGTTGTCCAAGCACTTTGAAAATTGAAGCCCCCTGTAACTCCGTCAATGTCTAAGACTTCTCCAGCAAAATGCAAGCCTGGGGTAATACGGCTTGCCATTGTTTTGAAGTTAACTTGCTTGAGATTGACACCGCCGCAGGTAACAAATTCTTCTTTAAAGGCTCCTTTACCTTTAATTTGATAAGCCCCTTGAGTAAGTTCTTGAATTATTTGGTTTAAACTTTTGTTGGATAGTTCCGCCCAGCGTTGCTCTAATCCTATACCTGTACGAGCGATTAGATACTGCCAGAGACGATGAGGTAAGTCAACACCACGCTGCAAAGCGATCGCCTTTTTAGGATTTTCTGTTTTTGCTAATAGCAATTGCGATCGCAATTGGTCGTTACTATACTTAGGTTGCCAATTAATTAGTAAGGTTGCCTGATATTTGCAGTCGTGCAGTACCCTTGCACCCCAAGCTGATAGTTTGAGTACGGCAGGGCCACTTAAACCCCAGTGCGTAATTAGTAAAGGTGCGGTTTGTTCTAAAGTTTTTTTAGCTATTAATAATTTTAGCTGTACTGGATTAGCGCTAATTCCGGCTAATTCTTTTAAATGCTTGTCAAGAATATTAAAGGTAAATAATGAAGGTACGGGTGGTTCAATAGTATGACCTAAATCTTGAGCGATTTGATAACCCAAGGGATTGCTACCAGTAGCTAGTAAAATGCGATCGCACTTTATTTTCTCTCCGGTTTTTAGTTCAACTTCAAACCCTGCTATTTGCTTAACAACAGACACTACAGTTCTGCCAATAAGCAACTCTACTCCAGCCAAATCAGCCGCTTTTGTCAAGCAATCAATAATTGTTTCGGAACTATCGGTAGTCGGAAACATTCGTCCATCAGCTTCAGTTTTTAGCTTTACTCCTTGGTTTGCAAACCATTTGACTGTATCGGTAGCTTGAAAGCGACTAAAAGCACCCTGTAAAGCTTTTTCACCTCTAGGATAATTTTGCACCAAGTTAATAGGTTCAAAGCAAGCATGAGTAACGTTACAACGTCCCCCACCAGATACGCGGACTTTAGCTAAAGGCTGACGACTAGCTTCTAATAAAGTAACTTGGGTATGGGGATGAGATGTCGCGCAAGCAACTGCACCAAAAAAGCCAGCCGCACCACCTCCAATTACTACTACTCGTAACGGTTGCATTAAATCCTTAATTTATTTACAGTTCCAGCCTAACTATTTTATTTAAGCGCACCATTGCAAACCGTCAGAAAGATTGATTGCTGAATATTCAAGGTGCAACACCCGAGGATGAGTTGGGTTAGTAGCTATTGTTAGTATCCAGTACATTTTTCACCACAGACAAAGCATCTTCTGCGATTACTTTTTCTAAAGCCAACTTAATCAACTCCTTTCAGGGCGATTACTCAATAGAGCTTGAGACTTAAATAATTTTTGCCTCAAGCCCAATATAAGTTAGTATTATTTTTTTGTTTACAATCCTTGTTGCGTAGGTTCAACGCCGCTATTAACATTTATAGGCGGAGATTGTAAAATTGAGGTATCGTAAGGATTGGGTAAATCTCTAGTCCGAACTACGCGATCGCTAGAATTTTGTTGTAACAGCGCATCTCGGTAAAGGACATTAACAGCTTTAGTGTCTGCGGTAATTTCATTTTCTACAAAAGAATTATTTAGACCACCAATACCGATGAGAAAATCTAGCTGCCGCAGAAAAGAGCGATTTCTAGAATACTCTTTGTCGTTAGTATAAAATACCTCCTCAAAGCGATCGCTGAGAGTTTCATACTGAGAGTATTGATTAGCCGGGGAAGTTTGAGCTTTTGCTGTTGAACCAATACAAACTGTTGCCAAAATAGCTAAAGCGCCTGTTAAGCTCTTTAATTTCACATCCATGATGTTTCTCCTCACTTTTAGATATTTTATTTATGGTTGCATCTGCATCAGTGTTAGCTTATTTTTGGCTTTGCTACAACTATTAAACTTTTTTGATGACAAACCAAATCCCCAACCAGATAGATACGCAACTTTGGGCAGTTAAAGCAGATTTAACGCTCTTAAAAGCCCATTTACTCGATTTATTTTGTACCTTAGCTTATGCTGAGGGCGATTTTGTGCTTTCTTCAGGGCAAAAAAGTTCTTACTATATCAATGGTAAACAAGTAACTTTGCATCCTCAAGGTGCAGTAGCGATCGCTCGGATACTATTATCTCAGATTCCTAGCAATACTCAAGCTGTAGCAGGATTAACTTTAGGAGCCGATCCTATTGTTACAGCAGTAAGTGTAGTTTCGGTTTATGAACATCGCCCTATCCCCGCTTTAATTATCCGCAAAGAAGCAAAGGGACATGGAACTATGGCTTATATTGAAGGCTTAACTCTACCTATGGGTGCGCCTGTCGTGGTGCTAGAAGATGTCGTAACTACGGGACAATCAGCCTTGCAAGCGGTAGAAAGGCTCACTGGTGCAGGTTATAAGGTTATTGAAGTAATGGCGCTAGTAGATAGACAGCAAGGAGGAGAGGAGTTGTACAAATCAAAGGGTTTAAATTTCCAGTCAATTTTTACAATTACCGATATTCAAGAGCGATTTCGGGCAATGTAGAGACGTTGCATTGCAACGTCTCTAGCTCAAAATTTAAGACGTTGCATTGCAATTACATCAAAATTTAAGCTTTAACTGGTTCTTTTGCCAAGAATTTCTCTAATTCTGTCAGTGCGTCAGCGTCTACTTTTGTTTGCATTGGACAAAACTTCGGCCCACACATTGAGCAAAATTCCGCAGTTTTGTATATGTCTGCGGGTAAAGTTTCATCATGGTATTCCTTTGCTCTTTCTGGATCTAAAGATAGTTCAAATTGGCGATTCCAATCGAAGTTGTAACGAGCTTTAGATAACTCGTCATCTCTATCTCTAGCGCCAGGTCGATGACGGGCAATATCGGCGGCGTGGGCGGCGATTTTGTAGGCAATCAACCCATTCCTCACATCCTCGGCATTTGGTAGCCCTAGATGCTCTTTAGGGGTCACGTAACACAACATTGCCGTACCATACCAACCCGCCATTGCTGCGCCAATTGCTGATGTAATATGATCGTAGCCGGGAGCAATATCTGTAACTAAGGGACCTAAAACATAAAAAGGTGCTTCGGAACACTCCTCCATCTGTTTTTTGACGTTAAACTCTATTTGATCCATCGGTACGTGACCTGGCCCTTCTACCATGACTTGAATGTCATCTTCCCAGGCGCGGCGAGTTAGTTGCCCTAAAGTTTTTAATTCGGCTAGTTGCGCCGCATCCGAGGCATCGTGAGCGCAACCAGGACGCAGAGAATCACCCAAACTAAAAGATACATCGTACTTTTTAAATATTTCGATGATGTCGCTAAAGTGGGTGTATAGAGGATTTTGTTTGTGATGGTGCAACATCCAGCGTGCCAAAATGCCGCCGCCCCGCGATACAATTCCCGTTAAGCGATCGCGCACTAAAGGCAAATGCTCGATTAATATTCCAGCGTGAATAGTTTGATAGTCTACTCCTTGCTGGGCGTGTTTTTCGATAATGTGCAAAAAGTCGTCGGCGGTAAGACTTTCAATGGTGCCGTGAACGCTCTCTAATGCCTGATATACTGGCACTGTACCAATAGGTATAGAAGACGCTTGAATAATGGCGGTGCGAATTTCATCTAAGTTTCCCCCTCCGGTGGATAAATCCATCAGAGTATCAGCGCCATATTTAACTGCTAAATGTAACTTAGCAACTTCTTCGGCTAAATCTGAGGAGTTGGGCGACGCGCCAATATTAGCATTGACTTTGCACTTTGAGGCAATTCCAATCGCCATCGGCTCTAAATTGGGATGGTTGATATTTGCTGGGATAATCATTCTTCCCCGTGCTACTTCTGAGCGAATCAAATCAACGGGGAGATTTTCGCGCTTTGCCACATACTGCATTTCTTCAGTAGCGACACCTTGACGAGCATAGTGCATTTGTGACACATTGCTTTGACCCTGGCGTTTGGCAATCCATTCTGTCCGCATTATTTCTTACCTCTAATCACAGCTTTCCTACGCTGGTATTACCCAGTCTCAGGTTCTAAGGGACTATCTCAGCCTGGCTTATCAGACACCCCTAGCTTGATTTCAAATGTTAGCACTTCCACTTATTAAATGGCATAAAAATTTGTTAGTAGCGATCGCACTTTGGCTACTCTAGATTTTTTGAACTTTATTGACGCAAGAAAATAATTGTAATCGGCAGTGCAGGAGTTGAACCTGCCTAACACGAATTATGAGCTCGTTGCCTCAACCGCTCGGCCAACTGCCGCAGATTACATTTTATGGGATGCAGCTTATCATAGTAGACGATTTAGCGATCTCCCATCCAATCGCATATATTATCATAACAACGGTTTTGTTATTTTTTCTAAAAATATATTTTGCATAATGAAATTAAATTCAACGGCAATTTTAACTTTAGTATTATTAACCTTGATGGTGGGTTCAGGTTATCTAAGTTCAGTTTTTGCTTACGGTATTGGACGCGAAGCCCTAAAAAGCGTTACTAAGCCCGATGCTCGTCCGGCAACAAAAATCAAAGTCCGTAAGCCAACTTCGCAAAAAGAGGGGGCAGTGGTTATGTTGAAAGAGCAAGATATTCTCAACACTGTCAAAGCCCGAATTGCTGGCAAAGGCAAAAAAGTTAGACCACAAAAAGTACGAAACACCACCCAAAGTAATAATACTATAGCGCCAAAAGCTCAGTTAGTAGCTGCCACCGAAGCACCTCAACCAGGCTTTCCGATTAGCAATACGAGTACTGGCGTAACTTTAAGCGTTACTTCGGCTCGGTACACTGGTGGAGCTTTGATATTAAAGTTAGATTTTAAAAATAAAGGTGATAAAACTGTCCGTTTTTTGTATAGTTTTATGGATATAACCGACGATCGCGGACGAGCTTTGAGCGCAAATACCCAAGGCTTACCAGAGGAATTACCGCCAGACGGAAATAATACGGGAACAGTTAGCATTCCTACAGCTTTACTTGACGATGTGAAAAGCCTATCATTGCAGCTTACCGATTATCCAGACCAACAATTACAGTTGCGAGTTGCCAATATCCCGGTTGTTGCGTCCACCCGTTAAAGGAAGTTTATAGTGAGTTTGGGCAGAATTTTTGTGATGGCAACTAATGTGTTTCGGGAAGTAATTCGCGATCGCATTTTATATATTATTGGTTTTTATGCGTTGCTAATGGTAGTTGTCATGCAGCTACTTCCCCAAATAGCCGCTAGTACCGAAGATAAAATCTTTCTAGATTTTGGACTCGCCGCGATGAACGTACTAGGCTTAATTGTGGCGGTGTTTGTTGGTACGGGGTTAGTTAGTAAAGAAATCGAAAAACGCACGGTTTTATCTTTGATTGCTAAACCTATTAGTCGCGCTGAATTTATTATTGCCAAACATTTAGGCTTATCTAGCGTTTTAGCCTTGCTTGTAGCCGTGATGACGGTGATTTATCTGGCGCTATTGCAATTTCAAGGTATTACTTATTCGTTTATCAGTATTTTGCTTGCTGCGGTATTTTTATTTTTGCAGTTAAGTTTGATTACCGCCTTTGCTTTGGCTTTGGGAGTGTTTACAAGTTCGGTACTCGCAACCCTGCTAACTTTTGGCGTGTATTTGATGGGAAACTTTAGCCAAGACTTAGTTAATATTGGGCGGATTAGTAAAAATCCTGGTTTTGAGCGTGTAACTCAAACTTTATACTTGATATTGCCTGACTTGTCGCGTTTAGACTTAAAAAATCTGGCAGTTTACGGCACGCAATTGTTACCAAATTCTCTAACCCTTCTAGCCAATGCTGCTTATGGTGTGGTGTATATTGTCTTGGTACTAGCGATCGCTATTTTAGTATTTGCCCGTCGCGAATTTTAAAAATTAATTATCCTTGCACCTCAACTTGAAATAAGTTATTTTATAACTCATGTTCGATATAAAATAATATAGCGATCGCTGATTCGATTGGAATGAATGCCCAAGATTGTAGACCACAACCAGTACCGCCAAGAACTGCTGATGAAAAGTTTTGACTTATTTGCTCAAAAAAGTTATAGCTCGATTACCATGCGGCAGTTAGCGCAAGGAATGGGGGTTTCTACAGGCACGTTGTATCACTATTTTCCTACCAAGGAAGCCTTATTTTTGCAACTGGTCGAAGAACTAGAACACCAAAATGTATTGCAGCTTGTAGCCGAGGCAGGAAATCCACCAACTTTAAAAGAGCGGGTTGCTTGCTTGTTTAAGTTTGTGGCTAAAAATGAAGATCGTATTGGCAAACAATCTTTGCTGTGGATTGATTTTCATCAACAACAAGCGTGGTCAGATATATCGATTAAGCACAAGCTTAGAGAAGTAGACGAACAAACCATTGCAGAGCTTGCAAGGTATCTACAAATCTCGCAAAGGGTAATTGTTGATTTTGTTCTAAATTCCCTCTACGGCTTGGTGTTGCGGCGGCTGTTTGGCGAAGAAACTATTTCTTATTTAGAGCAAGGTGCGTTAGTAAGCGAGATGTTAGCTAAGTATGTGGGTGAGGAAATATGAAAGATGCGCGACTTCTGCCTACACCTGTAAATAAAAAGTTAATTGGCTTAGTTGTAGCTTCTATAGCTATTACAGGTGCGATCGCTTACTATGGCATTTCTCAGTCAGGATTATTAACAAAATCGTCCCCAGAACCAGTGTTAACAACGCCTCCAGCTAAGAAAGTAACTGCTTTAGGGAGGCTAGAGCCAGAAGCAGAAACAATTAGCTTGGCGGCTCCCGTAGCTTTGGATGGCGATCGCCTAGATCGATTATTAGTTACCGAAGGCGACATTGTTAAAACTGGGCAAGTAGTAGCAATTTTAGATTCGCGCGAAGTCTTACGCGACCAATTGCAACAGGCCAAGGAGCAAGTAAAAAACGCCCAAGCAAAGCTTAATCAAGTAATTGCTGGGGCAAAAACTGGAGAAATTCAAGCGCAACAAGCAACGATTACTCAGTTAGAGGCAGAATTAAAGGGTGGCAGCGAAACTCAAAATGCAGCGATCGCCAGGTGGCAATCGGAAGTCCGTAATGCTAATGCTGAGTATAACCGTTTTGGGCAGTTGTACGAACAAGGTGCGATCGCGTCTTCTAACTTAGATAGCAAGCGCTTGGTAGCAGAAACCGCCGAGGCGCAGTTGAAGGAAGCGATCGCCACTAGAAACCGCAATTTCAGCAGTCTGCAAGCTCAAATAAGTCAAGCTAAAGCTACCTTAAATCGGATCTCCGAAGTACGTTCGGTAGATGTGCAAGCGGCGCAAACAGAAGTAGACAGTGCGCTTACGGCGGTTAAAGGCGCTCAAATGGCTTTGGATCGAGCTTATGTCCGTTCGCCGATAGCAGGACAAATTCTTAAAATTCATACCCACCCTGGAGAAAAACTCAGCGATGACGGAATTGTTGAGATGGGAAAAACTAACCAAATGGTGGCAATAGCAGAAGTTTATCAAACTGATATTGGTAAAGTGCGCGTTGGACAGCAAGCAGTAGTTACAAGTCAAGCCTTTGATAGTGAAATCAAAGGCACAGTGGCGCAAATTGGTTTGCAGGTAGAGCAACAAAAAGTATTTAGCGATCGCCCAGGAGAAAACCTCGATCGCCGCGTAGTTGAAGTAAAAATTCGTCTCAGTCGTGAAGATAGTAAGCGTATTGCAGGTTTAACTAATTTGCAAGTACAAGCAGCAATTAATTTATAACGAATGTTTGATATAAGGAGATTTTTATGCTTCAAACTACATACTCAATTCTTTGCATCCTGGGAACCATTTTACCTTATTCCCAATTTGTGCCTTTTTTGGCAGAACATGGATTAAACCTACAGCTTTTCTTTGAGCAATTATTTGTTAACCGCATTTCTAGCTTTTTCGGTATGGATTTAATTGTTTCATCCCTAGTCTTCTGGGTTTTTGTCTTCTGGGAAGGTTCGCGATTGGGAATGAAAAATCTGTGGGTTTATGTAGTTAGTAACTTGCTCGTTGGGGTTTCTTTAGGATTACCGCTATTTTTGCTAATAAGACAGCGCAAGCAAGAAGAAAGTAATCGCGCATCTATAAATCTTTAACTAACAACAGAAAGTCATGATATACAAATCACCTTTTGTTTGGCTGCGCTTTTTTCGCCGTAAAACTTCCCCTTTGATGACTATAGCGATCGCATCAAGTAAAGTCATTTACCTATGTGGGACTGAACAAAAAAGAGAAAAAAACCGTTTAGCTGTAGCTCTTGCCAAGATTGATTTTGTTAAGTTTTACGCATTTATAAACGATCTGTTGTGGTGAACTACCAATAAAATAATTATGTTTAACAAAATTCCTCTAGCATGGCTGCAAGTAACTAGAGAAAAAACCCGTTTAGCCGTAGCTATAGCAGGGATTGCTTTTGCCGATGTGTTGATATTTATTCAAATGGGTTTTGAAGGTGCGCTGTACGATTCCGCCGTCAAACCTCACCGCACCTTACAAGGCGATTTGGTGTTGATTAATCCACAATTTCAAACGTTGTTTTCAGTTAAAAGCTTTCCCAGAGAGCGGTTGTACCAAGCTTTGAGTTATGAAGGAGTCAATAAAGTTAGTCCGCTATACATTTCTACCGGACAGTGGCAAAATCCTGAAACCCGCATTAGTTGGGCAATTTTGGTTTGGGGAGTCGATCCCGCAAGTCCTACTTTCAAGTTTCCTGAAGTAAATCGGAATCTAGACCAGCTAAAGCTATTAAATCAAGTTTTATTTGACCAAGCTGGTCGTCCTGAGTATGGCAAAGTTGCGGATATTTTTAATAAAACTGGTACGCTGGAAACAGAACTAAATAACAAACTTATTAACGTCAAAGGCTTGTTTACCAACGGATCGTCTTTTGCGGCGGATGGCAATGTTATTACTAGCGACTCCACATTTTTACAACTATTTCCCGATCGCACACCAGCAGAAATTGAAGTTGGTTTAATTAATTTAACCCCCGGTACGGATCTAGAACAAGTGCGAAGTCAATTAATCGCAGGTTTACCCAATGATGTCAAAGTGTTAACTACCGAAGAATTTGCCCAAATTGAAAAAGACTATTGGGCAAGTGGTACGGGTATCGGCTTTATATTTGGTTTGGGTGTAGGAGTGGGGTTTATTGTCGGGATCGTAATTGTCTATCAAATTTTGTATGCCGATGTCTCTGACCATTTGCCAGAATACGCCACTCTGAAGGCGATGGGTTATACAAACCTATATTTGCTAGGAGTTTTGACCCAAGAAGCGTTATTGCTGGCAATTTTGGGCTTTTTGCCAGGTTTTGCCCTTTCTTTTGGACTATATCAAGTCACCTATGCAGCTACACTTTTACCAATTTCAATGACCGTAGATCGAGCAGTAACAGTATTAGTGCTAACAATTATTATGTGCAGCGTTTCTGGTGCGATCGCCATGCGAAAACTCCGCTCTGCCGATCCTGCGGAGGTTTTTTAGTAACTAAAACGTCTCCGTATCTATACCACTTGCTTTTAATTTAGCAAGGAGAGTTGCTAACTGTTTTTCGGCATTTTCTGCCCTTAAACGTTCTTGATTTGCTTTTTGACGTTCTTGTTCTGCTTTTTGACGTTCTTGATTTGCCCTTAAACGTTCTTGCTCTGCTCTTAAACGTTCTTGCTCTGTTAATTCTTCGGGGGTAAAATATCTATTTCCCTGCTCATCATACCAATACAAAACCTCACGTTCTAAACCACCCCTCCAACTTGTAGCGCGTCCAATTCCTAAACCAATTTCCGCCATCCAAAAAGGTTCGCCCGTTTGCAACTGATATTGCTCGTCTACTAATTTATACACTTCAAAAGGCTGATGTTTGTAACGCTTCCAGTATTCGGGGTTATAGACTACATAATATAAAACTCCTAAGTTGGCATAAATTGCCATTTTAGAGCTATATTCTCCCCCTGGGGTTTGCGATACAGTTTCTAAAACAAAAATGGGTTGAATGTAATTTTCTTCCCACATCACATAGCTGTTGCGCGACACATTCCCCGGCTTGCGGCGACTGGTTGCCAAACTCAAAAAACCATCAGGGACTACAGGGACTAAATGATTAATGCCTGTAGTGTGATAAACTCCCATATCAACAGCAAAAAACCAATCAGTACGCTCTGCCCAGATAAACTCTAATAAAAACAAGAGAAAATTGGGAATAAAATTTTGATTTTCGTTATCCACTGGCGCATCGTCTGAACACGGCAATTGGTCGCTACTTGGTAAGTTGAGCTTGGAGTCAGATTTTACCATTAGATAATTCTCAATTCTTTTCTTATTTTAAGTTTAAATTAGCTGCTAGGGCGATCGCTTGTGGTAATATGCGGTGTTCTTGAATTTGGATGCGATCGTGTAAAGTTGCGGCGGTATCACTGGATAATATCGGCACGGCAGCTTGACATAAAATAGTGCCGCTATCTACTTCGGGGCTTACTAAATGTACCGTACAGCCAGTTATCTTAACTCCCGCTTCTAAGGCTTGTTCTACGGCTTTTACTCCTTTAAAACTAGGTAGTAAACTGGGGTGAATATTGATGATTTTTTCAGGAAAAGCATTAATTAAAACTGGTGTAACTATTCGCATCCAACCAGCCATAATTACCCAATCGACACTATAACGCTGCAAACCCTGAATGATTTGTAAGTCTAATTCTTCCCGGCTACCAAAATCACGGTGATTTAACAAAACTGCTGGTACATTCCACTTATATGCACGTTCTACAACTTTGGCGCTGGGATTGTTGTAAATTAACACTCTAATATGAGCGTTTAGTTGCCCGTTTTTGATAGCTTCTGCTACAGCTTCAAAATTACTTCCACTACCGGAGGCTAAAACCCCTAATTTTAAAGGTGTTTCCTTGTTTGAAACCGAAGAAATACTTGGAGAAACTAAACTAGCAGTATCATCGACTGAAAACAGCGTCATACAGGAAAAAATTTGTAAATGGCAAAACTATATAGTAGGGCGTGGTGGGATAATGAGGAAGTCGCCGCCTGGATATTCTTAACTCCAGCACTCCTATTTCTGGGCGTATTTCTCCTTTACCCTATTGCTTATTTGTTTTACCTCAGCTTTACTGCGGGTAGTTTTACATCTTCTGGTGTCAAATGGATAGCCTTAAGAAACTATTGGCGTTTGCTAGTTACTCCAGATTTTTGGCAAGTTTTAGTTAATACTACTTATTTCACTGTTGCAACGGTAATTCCTAGCTTAGTAATTCCCTTGGGATTAGCCGTACTTTTAAATCGCTCTATTAGCTTAAGAGGAATATTACGCAGCGCCTATTTTTTGCCTTCAATTACGTCTCTTGTTGCTGCTGGCTTGGGTTTTCGGTGGCTATTTCAAACCGAAGGCGCTGTAAACGGACTATTACATATATTTGGATTTACCCCGATTTCTTGGCTAAGTAGCACCATTTGGGCAATGCCCGTATTAATTTTACTCAGTGTTTGGAAACAAATAGGTTTTAATATGGTGGTGTTTTTGGCAGGATTGCAAGCAATTCCAATTAGTCGCTACGAAGCGGCGGAACTAGATGGCGCTAACTCGTGGCAGCAATTTCGGTATATTACATTACCAGGATTGCGCCCGACAATTATTTTTGCAGCGATTACTACAGCAATTTTTACCCTCAGAAGTTTTGAACAAGTGTATGTAATAACTGGCGGTGGCCCGTTAAACTCTACTAACTTGCTCGTGTACTATATCTATCAAGAAGCCTTTGGACAATTTGATTTTGGTTATGCGGCGGCGGCGGCTACAATATTACTTGCGATCGCCTTACTACTTGTATATCTGCAATTGCAAACGTGGGAAGAAGATTCTTAAATGGCTGACGATTCGTAGCTTGATACTGATTCTGTAGTTTTTTCTAAAGTGTGCATAGAGTTTAAAGATAAAAATCCAAACCCAACTTTAGAAGTTATATCCAACAAAGTATAAAACATTGTCTCTGTACCTTGATTGACAGCACTAAATCCTGTATTCCCTAGCAGCCAAACAATCGGGTAAAGCGTCCATAGCACTAAATGCACCGATAACAATTTACGAAATACTTTTTTAGCTTGAGGATAATTTCGCTCTGCTTGTTTGCGATACTGATTAACTAGCAAGTATACCGTAGCCAAGAAAGCAAAGCAGCTAACAACATACCAAATATGTCCTACAGTCCTATCGGCGGAAATAGTCGCCACAAAGCCTGTAGCAATCATATAAGCATTCGCGCCTAGTAAGCTTGCGGTAATAGGTAAGCTAGTTTTACCCAAAAAAGTCAAGTCAATAATCAGTAATGGTGTAGATAAAAACCAAGTAATATATCTTACCCAAACCGTAGGACGACCTGCAATAACACTTCTACCTTGACCTAGCGCCATTGATAAATATAAACCCGCCGCGATCGCACAGATGAAAAAATTAATTGTAAATAGTATCTTCCACCGCTCATTTTTGGCATTATGTGCGCCAATTCCAAAAAAAGCCGATCCTAGTGTCATCCCAATTACACCAATCCACAGCCAAACCTGACCCATATCAAACCTTGAAACCTAATAACGGTTAATTTACTAAGGTTTTGGTACTTTGACTTCCTCAAAAAGTAGGAAATTGAACTATTAAAATCGCTATAGTTCGCTTGCTGAATCTGTATCTAAAAACAATGTTGCTTGAGCAAACTTCCGTAAAATAGAAGCTGGGCAAGTTGTAGAAATGGGAAGTTGCAACATATTTTTGACTGCCGTAGCTTTCCGCTTTTCTGGCGCTAGGCAAAGTATTTTTTTGCTACCACAAATTTGGGAAATTGTCAAGGTAAAAGCATATTGCGGCACATCTTCAATGGTATAAAAATACCCCGCACTTACTTGTTGCTGGCGGGTAATTAGTTCTAGTTTAACTAAAATTATTTGCCGAATTTCGGCAAAAGATGCTACCGACGGTTCATTAAAAGCCAAGTGTCCGTTTTCGCCAATGCCAAGGAAACATAAATCGATAGGTTGCGCTTGTAATAATTGAGTATAGCGATCGCATTCTACTAATGGTTGGTCGCAGTCGCCAACTATGTAATGAAAAACCGCGTTTACTCTTTTTTCGACGTTTTTGTGCAAATAGTAACGGAAACTCCCTGGATGTTGGGGACTAATTCCCAAATATTCATCAAGATGAAAAAAGACAACCCGCGACCAATCTACACCACCCAAGGCAATTAGCGCTTCTAAAAACTTAAGTTGAGAATTACCCGTCGCTAAAATTATCGTCGCTTGACTTTGTTTTGTTAGCAGAGTTATTAAATAATTTTGGGCTATTTTTGCCGTATCCTCTGTTAAAGTAGTTGGGTCGTAGATATGTACTGTTAGATCGTCAACTTGAAAGTTTTTTACAGAACCCATTTATACGCTTAAAAGATTTTATCTTTAAGAAACTGCGATCGCATTTACATCTATATTACGGTCAAACAATACTCGCGGCTTGAGTAAAATCTTAAATATCAGCAATAGCGATTGAAATTCTCCCAGCGCAAGTTGGCGCTTCCATTGCCCCGGACGACAAAATAATATTTCTACCAAACGTCGATGTTGGCTAAGGTTTACTTGTTCAAATCCTACTTGCACGGTAGCAAATTCATCTTTTATCCCAGTTTTGACGATCTTTACAGGCAATTGTAGCTGTTCTTCCATAATTTCCAGCGTTACAGGTAATGTATCTAAATTATTTCCGGCTTGGGTTAAAGCAATTTCCGCGCTGATTTCAGAAATCATTGTAGTGATTCCCCAATATTTTTGTTCGCCAACTTGTAACTGTACTACGCGCCGTAAATTGAACCATTCATATAAGCCTGGCTTAGGTACATCCAACAAAATTAATAATGCTATACCTAGCAGCAATAAATTGTAACCACTCCATAACCAGCCTAACCCAATACCTTTAATTTGTTGGGCAACTTCTGGAGTAACGGTTGTTGCCCATGCACCTTTAATCATACACATTCCTAAATTGCGCCACAAGCTTACCGCCGTAGCTACAAATAAGATTATTAGTGGTAAAGCTAAATTCTAGTTGAAGGCAAAAGACTTGATAGATGTTCCTTTGGGTGTTACTTTAAAACCTTTATAAAAAGGATTTAACATTACTTGAATTACTGTTAATGCTAAAGGAAAACATAGTACTAAAGAGTAAACATCTGATAATAAAGCCGAACGTGAACGAGAATTTAGCCAGGCAAAAGCTGTTATTTGTACTAGATAATAAGACAAGAAAAAATCTAGTAATTCGAAAGTTGTAGCCCTTACGGGAATAACCCCCAAAAAAGAATAAGCTAAAGGAACAACCAAAAAACCAACGCGGGAAATACTGCTAAACCAATGCAGCAATCCTTCTAAATGAGCTAATCTTTGTAATGGTCTTAGTCCCTTGATTGTAAGCGGGTTAGATTCAATAAAAAACGCTTGTAATGTACCTTGCGCCCATCGCAATCTTTGGGTAGCATAAGCAGATATATTTTCGGCGGCTAAACCTGTACTAAGCTTTTCATCAAGATAAATTAATCGATATCCTTGGGCAGATAAACGGATTCCGGTAAAGTAATCTTCACTCAAAGAATCGGTAACAAAACCTCCTGCTTCTTGCAACGCACTCTGTCTAACAATAAAAGAAGTACCAGCACAAATTACACTATCAGCACCGTCTCTATTAGGTTGAATCTGCCGATAAAATACTTCTTTTTCAGAAGTTACAATGTTTTCTAAGCGCAGATTCCGGGCGATAGGATCGGTATTATAAAAGCTTTGTGGTGTCTGCACTAACGCAACTTTATCGTTTACAAAAAAGCCTACAGTACGGGTTAAAAAGTTTGTTATTAGTACAAAGTCGGTCTCAAAAACTACTAATAATTCTCCTTTTGTTGCCGCAGAACATCCCACTCAAGGAGCCGTTAGCATTATTAAAGAAAAGGGTAAACGCTATCTAGAATTTGACAAAACCTTTAAGTCAGATATGGGATCGGACTTGCACGTTATCCTCCACCGCGACGCTGCACTACCCAAGGGCGGTCTAAAAAAGCAAGATTATGTCACTCTCAGTCGCTTACAAAAAGTTAGTGGCACTCAACGTTATGCCATTCCCAATAATGTTAATTTGGCAAACTTTCGTACTGTAGCGGTGTGGTGTCGAATGTTTAATGCTACTTTCGGTTACGCTTTATTACCGACATCCACAGCCCAACGCTAACAATAATCAATAGAAGTGCGATCGCGAGTTTGCCCTGTTTGCCCGCACTTTCTATAATTTTGCTTTCCTTCCACAGTTAGAACGTGTCGGTTAAATTCTATTTTTGCACTGAGGTTTTGTATGGCAGAAATTAAAGACTTGTTTACTTTACTGCATCCAGCGATCGCAGTTTTTTTTTCCTCTAATTGGCATGGTTATCAACCTAGCATGGCAGACTCGTCAGCGTCGCTTGCAGACCAAGGCTGAGGGCAAAAGTAAAATTCCGCCCGTCGTTGGTGCCGAACACAATCGATTGGGAAACTGGTTGACATCCGCCGTTGTAGGCATTGCTTTATTGGGACTCACTCACCCAATTATTAAAACCATTTTGAGTAATTCGTTAGCAATTACTGAACCCTTCCAAGTAGCATTTATTGGGCTGATGTTCGTTGCTACTCTTGCGTCTTTAGTGTTTCTTTACAAATCGGGAGACAAACTTTGGCGGGGCGTATTTGCCACTTTAGCGGGCGCGGGGTTAGTTATTTTGGGCTGCCAAGATGTAGTTTACAGGCTTTCAAGCGAGTGGTAGTGGTGGCATTATTACATTGGAATCGCGGCGGCATTGTTAATGATTTTTTCCTTAGCGATCGCACCTTCTATTTATAAAGATAAATCCCATCGCTGGCGCGTAATCCACACTGTTTTAAATTGCATAGCTTTACTACTATTTATTGGGCAAGGTATGACTGGAACGCGGGACTTATTACAAATTCCTCTTAGTTGGCAAGAACCGTACATTTATCAATGTGACTTTGCTAACAAAACTTGTCCTACCCCGCCACCAAAAGGATAGATATTTTATAGAGTAGCAGCCTTTACCTTAAGAGATTTTTAGATCTTATAAGAGTATGCAGACGATACAAGCCTAAGTTCGGTCTAGGTAATAAAGAGGAAGGGCTGGATCTGGCGCGGTTCTTATCAATCTATGGAGCAGACCCATTCTATTCATGGATTGGTCTGGACTCAGACTTGATGTATGCTGCTCACAAAGCTGCTGGGGGCATGACCTCGGTTTACCGACAGATTGGAAAAGGTTGTGAAAATTTATTTAGACAGATAATAATCGATCAAGCACAATACAAAGATTCAAGGTACGCCTTGTGGTCTTACATTGCCAAGACCAAAAACGACAAGAATAAAACTTTATCGTTAGATGCGCGGCTAGAACTTAACGAAATTCGGAATGTTGGCGTTAAGGCAAAAGTTATTCAGTGGATAGCAGACTACAGTAACTCTCTGAGTGTACCTACACCCTCAAAGGGAGTTGTTTTTGAAGTTCGGCAAGGGTATAAAAGCAAAGATAGCAAGCGACAGAATGCTGACATACATAATATTGCTGTTGCCTGGGCAAACGGTTATCTACCAGTTTTTGCAATCTTTTCCTCTCAGATTGATACAGATTTGGTGCTGCGTTACCGAAATAGTCGTGGAGGAATAATTATCGGTGTAACATCAGGTAGTAGTCAAATTTCGCTATTTGTCTTCTCCAAGGAAGTTTTGGGCTATGACTTGGGAGATTTCTTCTATCGAAATTCTGAGGTAATTAAAAGTGAAGTTTACAGTACATTAGAAGTCTTACTCAGGGCAGAGTAATGATATTCACTGTTCAACAACGATCAGACTATACTTTTAAAGCTAATCGCAGTTTTGGGCGACACGGATGGCTTCGACTTACGCCAGCCTATGGAGTGAAGCTTGTTGAAAACCTTTTATCTTCAGTTGATACGGAAGCGATTATTCTTGATCCCTTTTCTGGTACAGCTACAACAGGGCTTGTCGCTGCTGAAAGAGGAAACCAAGCATTTGCATTTGACATAAACCCGTTTCTTATTTGGCTTGGAAATGCTAAGTATCGGAATTGTCCTGAAGACTGCCTGCTAAATATTCGTGAAAAAGTGTGGCAAGCTTTGCAAGAATACAAAAGTCAAGTAGATAGAGACAACTGGACACCACAAATATTCAACATTGAGCGGTGGTGGTCTAGCTATACGCTCAAAATCCTTGCATCCCTGCGAACTGCCCTAGTTAAGCAATTTGGAGAGCCTGAAGAGAACGACGAATACAGTATTGTTTGGATTGCCTTCTCTCGCTTGATAATTGAAACTTCATCGGCGGCTTTTAATCATATTTCTATGTCATTTAATGAGCTAGTGACTCACCATAAAATTGAATATATTGAGAAACTTTTTTTAGACATCCTCGCTCTTATACTCGGATCTTCCGAAAAGACTATTGCTGGTAATGCCAAAGCCCTGAAAGTAGATACTAGAAATATAGTCAGTCTAGATAATATTAAAATAAATAAGGTGATAACTTCGCCGCCTTATCCAAATCGAATTAGCTATATTCGCGAACTGCGTCCATATATGTATTGGACAAAATTTATAAATGAGGCAAAAGAGGCAGGGGAACTAGATTGGTTAGCGGTTGGTGGAACTTGGGGAATTGCAACTAGCCGTCTCAACTCTTGGACGATGGTAGAAGAAGCTTTACCAGAAAAAATCTTCTCCACTGTAAAAAATATAAAGATGTCTGACGGGAAAAATTCAGAGCTTTTAGCGATTTACGTCTTGAAATATTTTCATGATATGCACTTACATTTGAGTTCGATCAGATCTATTTTGGAAAACGGGGCTGAACTTCACTATATTGTTGGTAATTCAACCTTTTATGGCAATATGGTCGATACAGCAGCTTTGCTTTCTGATTCCATAAGCGTTCTTGGCTACTCAAACATTCGTTCTGAAATCGTTAGAAAGCGCAATTGTAACAAAGCCTTGTATGAATACTGCGTTTCTGCAAGTTGGTCAGAAGGCTAAGTTATCTAAACTTTAACGTCTGTATATGCGTCTGTAGGCGCTACTACACCTAAAAATAAAATATTAAAATTATTTAAAAATGTGATCGCCCATGACTTATCTTGAAACCGCCGCCCAGTTTTATAGTGATGTAGCCGAGACTCCTCAAATCGGGCTATGTTGCGTTCAAAGTACTCCTTTGCAGCTACCAGGGTTAAATATTCCCACCCAGATGCAAGAAATGAATTATGGCTGCGGTACTACCATCCACGCTGCCGAACTTGTAAACCAACCAACGGTGCTTTATGTAGGCGTTGGTGGCGGCTTAGAAGCCTTGCAGTTTGCTTATTTTTCTCGCCGCGCGGGGGCAGTTATTGCTGTAGATCCAGTCCCCGCTATGCGCGAAGCCGCCGCCCGTAATTTGCAAATTGCCGCTCAAGAAAACCCCTGGTTTGAGACAAATTTTGTTGAAATTCGCGCCGGGGATGCTTTTAAATTACCTGTGGCTGACGCTTCAGTAGATGTAGTTGCCCAAAATTGCTTGTTTAATATCTTTGAACCTGCGGATCTTTCGATTGCCCTGCAAGAAGCATACAGAGTCTTGAAACCAGGCGGGCGCTTGCAGATGAGCGATCCTATTGCGACACGTCCTATTCCTTCTCACCTCCAACAAGACGATCAATTAAGGGCAATGTGTCTATCGGGGGCGCTTACTTATGAGGAATATACAGCACGGATTGTTGGTGCAGGCTTTGGACAAGTGGAAGTGCGATCGCGTCGTCCTTATCGACTTTTAGATAGCTATACTTACAATTTAGACGAACATCTACTTTTAGAAAGTCTTGATTCTGTCTCTTTTAAAGTTTCAATTCCTGAAGATGGGGCTTGTATTTTTACAGGCAAAACAGCTATTTATACCGGAAAAGAGGCAATTTTTGATGATAATGCTGGGCATATACTCCAGCGTGGTATTCCCGCCGCCGTCTGCGATAAAACTGCGGCAAAACTAGCCGCGATTGTGCCGAAAGATGTAATTGTTACTAATTCTACTTGGTACTACGATGGTGGCGGTTGCTGCTAAAAACAATCAAGTAGTTTGAATGAATACATCTGACTTACTTGCTGCTCATTTAGTTAATAATTATGGTGCAAACAGTCCTAACATCTTTCAAAGACAAATTAGATTTACCTCTAGCTAAGAAACAAATAACTACTTTACAAATTAATTTGGGTAAACGCTGCAATCTTGCTTGCGCGCACTGTCATGTAGAAGCAAGCCCGAAAAGAACAGAAGAACTTAGCGCTGATGTTTGTCAACAATTAATCCAGCTTATTAATACGTTTCCTCAAATTCAAACTATCGATCTTACTGGTGGTGCGCCAGAGATGAATTACGGATTCAAACTTTTAGTAGAAGCCGCTACAAAAGCTGGGAAAAAGGTAATTATTCGCTCTAATTTAACTATCTATTTTGTAGCAGGATTTGAAGATATACCAGAATATTGTGCTAAACATCAAACTCAAATAGTTGCTTCTTTGCCCTGCTATTTAGAGGATAATGTCGATAAAATGCGCGGTAAAGGTGTTTATAACGATTCAATTGCTGCCCTGCAACGTCTCAATCAATTAGGTTATGGAAAAGATGCTAATTTAATTTTAGATTTGGTATATAACCCGCCAATACCAGCTTCTGATAAATTTAGCTTAACTCCAGAGCAAACTAAGTTAGAGCAAAGTTACAAAGCATACTTGCAACAGCATTTTAATATAGTTTTTAATAATTTATACACAATTACCAATTTGCCAATTGGGCGAACTAAATTTCAATTGGAAAACAAGAAACTGCACAAACCTTACTTGCACTTTTTAGAGTCAAACTTTAACTCTAGTACCGTTGAACATTTAATGTGTAGAAACGAGCTTTCAATTGATTATTTGGGTAATGTATACGACTGCGACTTTAACCAAATGGAAAATTTACCCGCTAAAACTCGTAATGGTGAAACATTGACTGTTGCTAAGTTGCTGGAATCGGGAAGTTTAGATTTGATTAATGAAATTAAAACTGCTCCTTATTGTTACGGCTGTACGGCGGGGAGTGGTTCTAGTTGTGGGGGCGCTTTGGTATAATTTCGCTAAGAGTTGTGACTATAGATAGAATAATTCTGCCACCACAAATGTTATTTGTATAGGGATAGTTAATAACGAAGTAAAAATAAATGAGCGATCGCACTGGCGACATTAAAAAACTGCACGACATGATTAAAGATATCAGGTTTGCCATGCTGACTACTGTAGAGGAAGATGGCACTTTACGCAGCCGCCCAATGGCAACCCAAGAATTTGAATTTGATGGCGATTTATGGTTTTTTACGAGCGCCGATGCGACTAAAGTTAACGAAGTGCAGCACGAACACCATGTTAATGTTAGCTACGCCGAACCAAAAGAGCAAAAATATGTTTCGGTATCAGGTACAGCCCAATTAATCCGCGATAAATCAAAAATAGAAGAACTATGGAATCCTCTATTAAAAGCTTGGTTTCCTGATGGATTAAACGATCCTCAACTTGCGCTATTAAAAGTTAGTGTAGATAAAGCTGAGTATTGGGACTCGCCATCTAGTAAGGTAGTGCGTTTATTGGGATTTGCAAAAGCACTGGTCACGGGTAAACAAATTGGTAATCCTGGCGACAATGCCAAAATTGAAGGGACTTAGCAGCAATAATTGACCTATCAAGGCTATAAAAACAAGTTAGTAGCGATCGCCTTTTAAACAAGCGCTCAATAACGATTAATAAGAGTAAAGCAACTTTTGCAATTGTAAAAGTTGCCTTAGAATATAGTCTTACAGCTACAGCCAATTTACAAACAAAAAGCTTACTAAGCAGATTAACTAATCTTACTCACGAAATTGCCGAGCGCCCTTGTTTACCTAGCTTAAAGAATACAAAATAGATTAAGCACCCAACATAAAATATTAAACCCACCATGCCTAGAAAGCCTAGAAATCCAGCTTGGCTATTAGGATGAAAATACTCTTTAAATAGCAGTGGTGGCTCTAAAAAAGCCCGACAAAAAGAAGATGAAACCGCTTCCTTTGAGATCGCACACTGTAAAAAAGGGAGTGTAGAAACTGCCCCAATTAAACAATAAATTGATACCGCCCACCGCCAAGCATTAAAACTCAATGTTAAAGCTCCAGTCGAGCGATCGGCAATTTCTTCATTGATATCTACCCAAAACCATAGGGATATTGGGATTAAAATTCGCGCCATTATTCCCGAAACAAAACCCACAGGAAAAGCGGGGATTAGTAAATAAACAGAAATTGCCAGCAAGCTAGACACGCGCCAGTAAATAGTTAATAAGCGCATTATAGTCTCGGCTTTTTGCGCCAATGCCCATAGTAGTAAGATTAACGGCAAAATTACGGTAAATAGGACAGCTAAACGATAGTCTATCCAGATTAGAGAGCGAAGCCAAGTTTCAGCAAGCATAAATTAAATTAGCGTGATAACAAAAAAGCAACGAAGTACACTATTAAGCTTAGTGTCCTACGTTGCTAAAAATTTAAGTAGGTTTTGCTACTTTCTATGGTTATTCTTCGTAAAGACGGCATTCGTCAGCGCCGGGGTTGTCATCGCAGTATCGCTCTAAAGAAGTTTTGGGTTTTACTTGGCGCTTGTGGGCTGCTTCTGCTTGCAATTCTTCTACAACGTCCCAAGCTGCGGCGCATTCTCCCGATGTAGCGCCTTCAGTACCACAGACGGTACGGGCTTGATCTCTTTCTTCTTCGATTTTTTGATTGATGTTGCTCATAAATTTTTTTGCAAATGTATTCCTGTGTCTATTATAAGAAACCTTTGATGTTGAAAGTTTCCTATACCAAGATAGCGTCAAAGATGTTGTTTGCTTGCTTCTAAAGGCTAACACGCACTATTGCCCGTTTTCCGCCCTTAAATAAGGATGTTACTAAGTTCTAGTAGTAGCAACTATACTGTAGTTTTGAGAAATTTATCAATAATATAAGTCTAACTAATGCAATAGGGGGCGATCGCACTTTGGTATCTTGGTGGTATGACCATTGGTACAACTCATGACAAAAATGCAGTGGGCAAATGCCTTATCAACTCAAGCGTCTTTAGAATCGGCGATAGCGGAGGTTGTAGAGCGTGCTACTACTATATTGCAAGCTCCCGCCGATTTAGCCATAGTATTTATTTCAGCAGCTTTTACTAGCGATTATCCCCGGTTGCTGCCTTTATTAAAGGAAAAACTTACAGATATAAAAGTATTAATTGGCTGTAGTGGTGGAGGGATTGTCGGGGTATCCCAGTCGGGAGAAATGCAAGAATTGGAAGATTTACCAGCTTTGAGCTTGAGCCTAGCATACTTGCCAGACGTGGAAATTCAGTCTTTTCATCTTGTGCCGGAGGAATTGCCCGATCTTGATAGTCCGCCCCATACTTGGGTAGAAGTAATTGGTGTAGAACCCGACCAATCGCCGCAATTTATTTTGTTATCCGATCCCTTTTCAAGCAAAATTAACGATTTATTACAAGGGCTTGACTTTGCTTATCCGGGATCTGTAACTGTAGGCGGTTTAGCTAGTGGTGGCTCAAATTCTGGAGTTACAGGCTTATTTTGCAACGACCATTTTTACCGCGAGGGAACTGTAGGCATAGCTTTAAGTGGCAATATTGTTTTAGAAACTATTGTGGCGCAAGGATGTAGACCAATTGGCAAGCCTTATCAAGTTAGTTCGAGCGATCGCAATATTATTCTAGAATTAGACGAAAAGCCGCCTTTAGAACAGTTACGAAAACTAATTGACAGCTTGAACGAAGAAGACCAGCGTTTAGCGCAAACAGCTTTATTTATTGGCGTGACGCGAGATGAATTTAAGCAAGAGTTGGGACAGGGAGATTTTTTGATTCGGAACTTGTTAGGGGTAGATCCTCAAGCTGGTGCGATCGCAATTGGCGATCGGATTCGTCCAGGTCAACGGATTCAATTTCATCTGCGCGATGCTCAAACTTCCGCAGAAGATTTAGAATGGTGGCTGCAAAAGTACCAAAAATCTAGCCAATCGCAGCCCAAATCAGCAGGTGCTTTGATGTTTTCTTGTTTGGGACGGGGTGAAGGTTTGTATGGAAAGCCAAACTTTGATTCTGATTTATTTGGGCGCTATTTAAACGATATTCCGTTAGGTGGTTTTTTCTGTAGCGGTGAAATTGGCCCAGTTAGCGGTAGCACTTTTTTACATGGCTATACTTCGGTATTTGGTATTTGTCGTCAACCTTAAAGTTAGGAGTTAATATTGTCACCTGTTCGAGTTCGTCAGCACGTCAATCCGTTAGCAATTAAGTACATAACGCCAATTTTGCCTCTTGATTGGGAGCAAATTTATCTAAACTCTACTCAACCTCTGCATTTAGATATTGGTTGCGCGAGGGGACAGTTTTTGCTAGAAATGGCAAAATTAGAACATAGTTGGAATTATTTGGGGTTAGAAATCCGCGAAGTTTTGGTAGATGATGCGATTTTAACTACTCGCAAACTAAACCTAACTAATCTGCATTATCTATTTTGCAATGTCAATAATACTCTGACACCTTTACTCAAATCTCTCTTTCCAGGGACGTTACAGCGCGTTACGATTCAGTTTCCCGATCCTTGGTTCAAAAATCGTCATGCCAAACGAAGGCTGTTGCAGCCGCAGTTAGTAGCCGAATTAGCGACTTATTTAGCTAGTGGTGGGATGGTGTTTTTGCAATCAGATATTGAAGGACTATTGTTAGAAATGCGCGATCGCTTTGCAACCCACCCAGATTTTATACTGCAAAGTCCAGAACCTTTACTAACACCCAATCCTTTACCTGTAGCTACCGAAAGAGAACAAACGACTTTGTTACGAAATGAACCTGTTTATCGGGCGATATTTATCCGGCGTTAAATCCAATTAGGTAGCCATTGCTTGATCCATAAGGGTAATTGCGAGTAGTTAAAATAAGGCAAACGTAGGCGATATTCGGCTAAAGATAAGGGTAAACCTAAATAAACAGGCATCCAGAAAACGAAAGCTAACAGAATCAACAAAATAGTTGTTAAACCGAGGATTCGGACGGATGAGCGGTAACTTTGCAACCAATTATTTACAAAAAAGGCGATCGCCATTCCCGCAAATACTGAAGCACCCATGTAGTGATAAATAAACGTGCAGCGCGTTACAGGAATCCAAGGTAGCAAATTAGCCAGCCAATTGAGGACTAAATATAAAATAATCCAGTTGTCAGTAATTTGGCGATCGCTAATTTGAGGAAATAAGCTAAATTTTTGCGTAGACAAGCTATATCGCAGCACTAACCACAGCATATAAAAAATAGCCGCAGTAGACAGCCACCACAATACCGGATTGCCCATCGCATGAACGTCATAAATTACATTTGCGGCGGTTGCTGGCGGCGCTGGGGTATCAAAAGTCAAGGGTACGGTGGTGTTCACCGCCGTGCGATAAAAGTAGGCTACAGGACGCAACATCAATAGCCAGGTGTACCAATCAGAGCAGTAAGGATGCACTTTTGCTCCGTCACCGATTCTTTCGTGATAAGACAAAATTTGTTTCTGCATATCCCAAAAGTTGGGAGTGGGGTTTTGTTGCAAGTGCGGAATCCAAGCAAGGCTATATACGGCAACGGGGATAATTGCTAAGTAAATTAAGATGTGTCCTAACTTAAGCTGAGTTAGGTTTTGTAGCGGTGTAGTATTGTGGCGACCTATGTAATTATTTTTGAGCGGATTTAGCCATTTAATCGCCCAAGCAGCCAGCCAAATTAGATAAATTCCCAGCAAAAACCATAAACCATTCCATTTAATCGCCGCCGATGCCCCAAAACACACCCCAGCGAGGGCTAAATAGAGGCTGCGTTTGATGCGATGATATTTGAGTCCTAATAACAAAAATAACTGCCCTAGCAGCCCAAAAATCACTAGATAGATGTTATTTAAAGCGTAACGAGACTCTACTAAAAACAAACCATCCGTTGCGGCAAATAAGGCAGCAATTAGAGCGTAGTTGCGGCGTAAACTAATTTGATAGGCGATCGCTGCTACAACTAAAGGAATAAACGAGCCAGTTAAAGCATTAAGCCAACGATAGCTCCAAGTAGAACGCACCGAGCCTGTAAGATTATTGACGGTATCTTGTCCAATGGGAAGATGGCTACCAATCCAAATCCCCATCGCAATAATATACTGACTTAAGGGCGGATGAGCGTTGAAAAACTTGGTATTGGTTAGGTAGTTGTTGGCAAACTTGGCATAGTAAACTTCATCAAAAACAAAGGTATTAAAGCGCCCTAATCCCCAAAATCGTAGGATTATTGAAAACAAAAAGATGCCTACTAAACCAATCCAAAACCAGGGAGTTGAGTTAGGACGCTTGTTAGACAAGAACATATTACAAGACTTCTTAGCTCAAAGAGTATTCAGACTAAGATACCTTTTCTGCGTCCGCTACTACGAGCAAAGTCTTGAGTACCGAATCAGGATTGAGACTAATAGAGTCGATACCTTGCTCTACTAAAAATTTAGCAAACTCTGGATAATCGCTGGGTGCTTGACCGCAAATACCAATTTTGCGATGATTCTTTTTAGCCGTTGCGATCGCCATTTGTACCATTCGCTTTACTCCCTCGTTACGCTCATCAAATAAATGTGCCACTAAAGCTGAATCTCTATCCAAGCCTAGGGTTAGTTGGGTTAAGTCATTCGAGCCAATTGAGAAGCCATCAAATACTTGGCTAAATTCTTCAGCCATAATTACATTACTTGGCAATTCGCACATTACATAAACTTCTAGCCCGTTAACGCCTCTTTCTAAACCGTGTTTCGTCATCTCTGCAATTACGCGCTTACCTTCATCAGGAGTACGACAAAAAGGAATCATCGGAATAACGTTTGTCAAACCCATTTCATCGCGTACTCGTTTTAAGGCGTAACATTCTAGCGCGTAAGCTTCGCTGTAACGTTGATCATAGTAGCGACTCGCACCCCGCCAACCAAGCATCGGATTTTCTTCTTTTGGTTCAAATTGTCTACCACCGAGTAAATTAGCGTATTCGTTGGTTTTAAAGTCGCTCATCCGCACAATTACGGGGTTAGGATAAAATGCCGCCGCGATCGTTGCTACTCCCCGTGCTAATTTATCGATAAAATACTGGGGTTTATATTCGTATAGTTGTGTAAGCTTGGCAATTTTTGCTTTAACAGTTTCATCTTCTAGCTTGTCGTAGTGAATTAAAGCTAGTGGATGCACCTGGATATAGTTAGCAATAATAAATTCTAACCGCGCCAATCCTACTCCATCGTTAGGAATAGCCGAAAAACCAAAAGCTTCGGAGGGATTTCCCACATTCATTAAAATTTTAGTCCGAGTGCGGGGTAAGTTTTCTAAAGGTACTTCCCTAACTTCAAAAGGTAACAATCCCGCATAAACCCTTCCTTCTTCACCTTCAGCGCAGGAAATAGTTATTTCTTGACCATTTTTTAGAACTTCTGTAGCGTTATTAGTTCCCACAATTGCCGGAATCCCCATTTCTCTAGCAATAATTGCCGCATGACAAGTCTTCCCACCAGAATTAGTGACGATCGCACTCGCTTTTTTCATAATTGGCTCCCAATCAGGATCGGTGCGATGAGTAACTAACACTTCTCCAGTGCGAAATTGATCGATTTTGTTAATATCTACAACGATCCTAGCTGCTCCTTGACCAATCGCTTCTCCTACACTGCGGCCAATAATTAAGGGCGATCGCGCATCTTTTGACGTAAAATGATAACTGCGTAAGATATTTTGGGATTTTTGCGACTGTACGGTTTCTGGTCTAGCTTGAACGATAAATAATTCCCCAGTTATCCCATCTTTTGCCCATTCCATATCCATTGGGGTATATTGATTATGGATTTGGCTGTAATGATCTTCAATTACACACGCCCATTTTGCTAGTTGTAAAATTTCCTCATCTTCCAAGGCATATTGAGCGCGGCTTGCTTCGTCTACCAATAAATTTTTAGTAAACTTAGAGCCGTCATCGTAAACCATTTTTAACTCTTTACTGCCTACTCTTTTCTTTAAAATTGGGCGGAATCCTTGCTTTAAAGTCGGCTTAAATACACTGTATTCATCAGGATTTACCGCACCTTGAACGACATTTTCTCCCAATCCATAAGCCGCAGATAGCAGCACAGCATTTTTAAAGCCTGTTTCGGTGTCGATAGAAAACATCACCCCAGAACAAGCTAAATCAGAACGTACCATTTTTTGCACCCCGACAGAAAGGGCTACATCTAAGTGGTCAAAGCCTCTATGATGGCGATAGGAAATTGCGCGATCAGTAAATAAGGAAGCAAAGCAACGATGACAAGCTGCTAAAACTCCTGGGATACTATGAACGTTGAGATAAGTTTCCTGTTGTCCAGCAAAACTAGCATCAGGTAAATCTTCCGCCGTAGCGCTAGAACGGACTGCAACATCGGTATCCGTACCATAATTTTGACATAATTGCAAGTAAGATTTAGCGATCGCATCTGTTAGTTCTACAGGAAATGCGGTGTGCATAATCAACGCTCTTGCTTGTTTTCCTGTTTGCTGCAACTTATTTACATTATCTACATCTAAGTCAGCAAACAAGTTGCTTAATTGTGCTTTTAATCCAGCTTTCTCAATAAAATAACGAAAAGCGTAAGCTGTAGTTGCAAAACCATTAGGAACTTTTACCCCCTTAGAGACTAATTGCTGGATCATCTCGCCTAGAGAAGCATTTTTTCCACCTACTAAACCAATGTCGCTAATGCCTACTTGATCAAACCACAGAATTAGCGATCGCTCCTTAGATTCCGAGGACTTTTCTTGCTCTACAACAATCACTTGCTTTCCTCTACTTTTATTTTTTAGCTTAATAATGATCAGTTTATCTGAGAAATAATGAAACTCTTTGATTATTTATTTCTCTTTTCTAAAAATATGTAATTAAAAACATTTATTGCTATATAAATACAAAAAAACTATTAAGTGTATTTATTAATACTTTTTTGTACCACAAATTTTATTAGTTATTGTTAGACGACTTCATCTATTATTAAGCAAGATAAATTTCAAACAGGGAATCATAGCTTAGGAAAACCAAAGCGCGCGCCATTAAGGAATAGAAAGACTAATCGGAAAATTATTTTTTTGCAAATGTCTTGAATACTCCACCATGTAAGCCTAGCTAAAGTTTGAGATTCTTGTTCAAATCTGCAAAGTAAAAACTTTTGATTCGGTTTTTCAGCATCGCATTTAGCTTCGCCATAAAGGTATATTGATACGGGATAAGTGCGATTCAAGCTATCTTAAAGCAGGGAGTTAGCCTTCAGTTGAAGTATTTTTATAACCAAAGCTTAAAACAAATTTTAAGCTTCAAATACAAAACAATACGACTAAGCGTTGTAAAAATTACTTTTTCGACGACTTAGTTTTTAGTGTTTAGCAAATTGAGGTATTGACAAAAACAAAAGGTTTGTGATAAAGAAAACTTTTGTAAGCAAGCCATACTTAATCAAGTGATTATTTAGGATAATAAAAAATAAATCGCTACTGGCAGTGAGGTTAAAAAATGGAGCCATTACAAAAACAGGTTACAACTTTAACTCAAAAAGTAGATGCCTTATATCAAGTCGTAGATCAACTAAATAGTCAAGTTACCGATGCTTTGTCAGAGTGCCGTTTAACATCAATGCCTGATAGGAATGGCAAACTTTTAGCTACAGAAAATACTGGGCGCTACCCAAGTTTAGGTTACAGCAATCATCAGCCAGCAATGGAACATAAAGATGTTCTTGCCGATAATAGCTCCAAAGACGCGCACAAGTCTGGAGAAAATGGGTAATGGGTAGTAATGTTTAATGAACAATTCCCAATGCGGTATGAATGAGGGAGATAGGAAAGTAGAGACGAGAAAAAATTATCATACTTTCAGCAACGCCAGAAATATTTGTATCTAACTAGCCAAATACTTACCTACCAAGCTTTCAATGGCTTGGAGCATTTCTAATTGCTGCCAGGATTGAGTTAAATTAGCAGCAATACAAGCACCACCCGCGCCCATACCCTCTTTTACAAAGCCTCTTTCGTAAGCTTGGAGTTGTTCGTATTTAGAAAGAGCAAAGCTTAGTTGGGTAGCAATTAGCGGTACATTAGCTACTTCTGTTGCTAGTTTAACAGTATTGCCCGTCGGATCTTCCGCTACCCAACGGGTTGTCCCCACGACAACTTGCGTCGGTTGCCAAGCTAAATCGAAAGCTTTGACAATAGCTTTAATCAACGCATAAACCGCCAACATTTGCGTCCCGCCAGCGAGTAAAACTCCGCCGGAGCGACTGGCAGAAATTGCCATTCCTGCAACTACAATTTGCATAGGATCGCCTATAGCTGCAACTAATTGTAAGGGAGCGCTAAAAGTATCTTTTCCTAACAATTTTGCCTGTTTTAGTCCGGCTTGTACTATTTCCCATTTTTGAGCATGGTTGCAAACTGGGTGACTGCTATTAACTTTTCCTGCTGCTGCAATTCCTAAGCCTGTTAAAACAGCAAGGGCGGTAGTAGTTCCCCCGACAACACATTCACCAATAATTACATAGCCTTGGGGAGTAGTTTTTGCTAACTTTTCCCCCCAAATCAAACCTTGCTCTAGGAGGTGTTGCACAGTTTTTAGTTCTAAAGCGCAACCTTGACTCAAACACTTTGCAGAAGTACCGCCCAAATCTATTGTAGGGACAACAGGCGGCTGGGGTAATCCGGCATTAAATAAATAAAGGGGAATAGATAAAGCTTCTACCACCGCGCGAGAAATTAGCACTGGGGAAGCGCCAGCATGGAGAGGGGGTAAAGGATATTGAGGATGCGGCTTTACACCGTTGTACAAAAACTCTGCGTCTGCAAGGCAAGTGTACTGGCGATCGCGAGAAGTTGCACCCGCCGCCGAAATTCCCGCAATTAAACCTGTGTCTGTAAAACCCAAAACACACGCAAATACAGGTTTAGTTCCTCGATAGCGTTGCAACCACTGCGTTCCTTGTTCTAATTGAGTATAAACACGAATCATAAGCAAGAAAAATATGCGTCTTTCCTAGTGGCGTTATTCTTCATAATCCATCAAGACTTGTACCCAACGAGGAGGGCGAGGAATAGGATTACCCAAACGATCAAGCAAAAACCACGCAGCTAAATGTACGGCGAATAAGTAAATAATATTGTTGAGAAATACGATCGCAATAGCACTTGCTTCTACGACAACTCTGCTTGGTTGCGTTAGTAATCCAGCTTTAAGAAACAGCCATTCGAGTATGTTTGTGACTTGGGTAATAGAATATACCCAAACATCTTCTCCCGATAAAACTAGCAACAACCACAGTCGGAAAAATACCCCAAAAACTCCTAATAAAGTTGCTAAACCAATAGAAACCATCCAGGGAGAGCGGCGTTTCCAAGTTACACCTAGCAGTACGCCCATCAAGCCGTAAGGGACAAGAAAAACAATACTGCGAGTAGGGCCCATGAGTACCGAAAGCAGCAAAAACGAAACCAACGCCCCCATCCAAGCCGCTCGATGACCCCAACGCAGATAAAGTAAGGCAATAGGTACGGGGAAAAATATTTGCAATAATGGGCCCAAAGGAAAATAGTAATTAATAAAATAAATTAAGCTGGCAGCAGAAGCTAAAAAAGCTGTTTCTACCATTCTTAAGGGAGGTGCGGCGCGCAATGGCTCTACAAACTTCTTGGAATCGCTCATGAATTCTATTAAAGACTTTTTTAAGTCTACTTGCTCTAATCCAAAGCGCGATCGCCTAACTTACAACCGGAGCCTAGTTACAGCAATTTTTCCGGCAAAGCAAACATCTACATCTGTCCCCGAAGTGCGATCGCGCTGGGCATATTTCCCCACATAATAATAATCGTCCCCTTCTACGCGGTAATTTACTGGCAATGGTTGAGTAGAGGGTTGACAAAATACCACTTCTGGGTCGGGATCTCCCGGTTCTAAGTGCGGTAAATTTATATTCCAGTAAGTCCCAACTTCTGGGGAGCGATTCATCAAGTCAGCTAAAACTTGCTTTGTCCATCTAGCGGCGGTATCCCAATCTACATTTTTTTTACCTTTGAGGTAGTGAGATACAGCAATGCCACTGACCCCATGAAAAGCGGCTTCGCGCACGGCGGCGACCGTACCAGAGATATAAACGTCCGCTCCCATGTTTCCCCCGGCGTTGATGCCCGAAAGTACAAACTTTGCCTCTGGACAGAGGTGAGATAAAGCAATGCGCGTACAATCGGCAGGAGTCCCGGCGATCGCGTATTCTGTAACAGAACGACGATGTACATTTATAGCTTTAGTTGTCGTAACTTGGTGTCCACAGCCTGATAAATGGTCTACCGGAGCCGCTACAATGACTTTTTGCCCCTCTACAGCTTTAAGTAGCGCCCGAATCCCTGGCGCATCTATCCCATCATCGTTAGTTAAAATTAGCGTCATATATTACTAGGCTGGGATGTGCATTTTTTAAACTTTTTGGATTAAACGCCGTCCTAGCAATCCTTGGGGGCGACTTGCAAGCATAATAAATAATATCGCAAAGGCAACTGCATCTTTATAAGCTGAGTAGTCGGCGGGTACAAAAGCTTCAATCAATCCGATTAATAATCCCCCTAATACCGCGCCGGGAATGCTCCCTAGTCCACCTAGTACAATTACAGCCAAACCTTTTAAGCCGAAATTAATGCCAAAAAAGGGGCCAGAAATACTGACACTAGAAGCCACTAACGTCCCTGCTAATCCCGCTAAAAAGCTACTCATAAAAAAAGTAACTACGATAAAAAAGTCGCTGTTAATCCCTAGTAAACTTGCGGTAGTTGCGTCTTCTGCGATCGCACTCATTGCTTTTCCGTGTTTTGTATAGTTGATAAAGTAGGTAAGCAAAAGTAAAACTACGACAGACACCCCAAAAATTACTACTTGAACAGTACGAATTGGAATCGGGTTTGTATTGCTTCCAAAATTAATTGCTGGCGGTAAGTTGCCGTAAGTATTGGCGGGAAAAGTGTAACTTTCGGCTCCAAATAAATACTGAATTAAGTTGACAATTATTACCGCCACTCCTAAACTCGAAACCACTGTTAATAAAGGCTCAGAACCTTTTTTTCTCAACGGGCGAAAAGCCAAATATTCGATAGCAACTCCGACAAATCCAGCAAGTATACTACCAATAATTAATGCGAATATAAAAGGTAATTGAATCGGTAAAACCGCATTTGCCAGCAAACCACTAAAGCCGAAAGCGTTACCCATCAAAGCATAACTAAAGTAAGCACCCAAGGTAAATACTGCCCCGTGAGCAAAATTAATGATTCCTAAAATAGAAAATATTAAAGTATAACCCAAAGCAAAAATAGCATAGGCACTACCTATCGACAAACCATTTAAAAATGATTGCAAAAATCCGGTTATATCCATAATCTGACTATTTTATAAAAGCAAACTTTCCGCTATTTCCGTCAGAACTCATAGCGACTTGAGCGACATAAAACTCTTTTTGGATAATTTCACCTTCTGGGGTAAAAGCTATTTCTCCCAAAGGCGATTGATACTTACCTGCTAATAATTGCTTGTTTAAATCGATTCGCAGTTGGCTAATTGGCAAGCCGCTAATTTTTGTTTTTTTATCCATAGCATTTAAAGCATCTACATACACTTGCACCGCCGTAAAAGCTTGAGCGCTAAATTGTGGTGGCTCTTTCTTATATTGAGCTAGGTAAGCGTTGCGGAAGGCTTTATTAATATCGCTCGGCTGTTCAGGACTGTAAGCTTGAGCAATTAATACCCCGTCACAAAGAGCCTTACAAACAGCAAATAAATTAGAAGTATTTAGACCATTACCGCCAATAATTAAGCCTTTATAGCCAAGTTCTCTTAATTGCTTAACTAAGTTTCCGCCATCGGAGGCTAAACCAGAAATAATTACTAAATCTGGTTTTAACTTAATAGTATTTGTAGCTTGACTTTGAAAATCTGTATCGGTGGTTTGAAACTTTTGGACAGTGACTAAATCTAACTTTCTTTCTTTTACCGTTTGCTGAAAAATCTCTGTTTCTGACTTGCTAAATGCATCATTTTGTGCGTATAATACAGCAACTTTTTTAATTTGAGGATTAATTTTTAATGCCGCCGCAATCGAGTTAGGAGCTACAATAGAGACCGGAGCAGAAACCCGCGAAATATATTCACCAATTTGAGGAATTCCTTTTGCAGTATTAGAAGGGCCTAAAACTGAAACTTTTGCTCTTTCGGCTATAGGGTCAGCACTAAAAGCTTGTTGTGATAAAGTAGGGCCAACTATACCAACAACTTTATTTTTAGTAATTAAAGTTTGAAAAGCATTAATTGTTCCAGCTTCATCTCCTGCCGTATCTTGAAGTATTATTTTAATCGGTGTACCATTGATACCACCTTGATCATTAAAGTATTTTTCGGCAATTTTTACCCCAGCTACTTGTTCTTGACCAAGCAACGCTACATTGCTAGTTTGCGCTACGGCAACTCCAATGGGAATAGGATTTGATGAGGAGTTAGTTGTAAGTTTAGCGGTAGATGTTGTTATATTTTGCGTTTGATTGCAGCCCGAAAATAGTAAAACAAATGTAATAAATAAGCTGTAATTACAAAGATTAATTTTCATAGTTAAACTAAATTAGTAGCGATACTATACCTTTGACGAGCAACTAAGAGTATAAGTGAAATTGCTACAAAGCCTACTATTTTTTAATTTTTTTAACAACTTACACTAAGTTTGTTTACTTAAAAACTGCTTAGATTAGGCAAAAAAATTAATTATTGCTCACTAGAAGTATCTACTGGTGCGGACGACATTACAGGCTCTTGGTATAACGGTATAGTAAACATTACTGTCGAACCTAGTCCTTCACCCATGCTAAAGAAATATACCTCGCCGCCCATTGCTTCTACAAGCTTTTGAGATATGGTTAGTCCTAAACCTGTGCCACCATAAGGACGGGTTAACGAACCATCGACTTGACTAAAAGTTTGAAATAGCTTTTCTTGCTTATCTAAAGATACCCCAATGCCTGTATCTACAACGCGAATTTTAACGATACCTGGCAGAGTTTGGTTTTGAAATATAACTTTTTTGCGGACTACATCAGCACTAATTGTAATTGCACCTTCATCAGTAAACTTGAGGGCATTGCTAACTAAATTTAGCATTACTTGTAATAACCGCTTATAGTTGCCATAAACAACAATCTCATCGGTTGTATCGGGTTTTTGAATTAAAAAGCTAAGTTTTTTTTGTTCTGCTTGAGGCTTGCTAAAACTTTCTACATGATTTAATAATTCATCAAGCTTAACTCGCCCAAGTTCTAGCTCCATTTTGCCAGCTTCAATCTTAGCGATATCTAAAATATCGTTAAGTATATGCAATAAATGAATTGCAGAACCGTAAGCTTCTTTAATAAATTCTTCTTGTTCCTGGGGGTCATCAGCCATCCCTTCTAGAATTAGCTTTAAAAACCCTAGCATTCCATTTAAGGGGGTGCGAATTTCGTGAGAAGTATTTGCCAAAAATTCGCTTTTGAGCCTTGAAGCTTCCTCGGCTTGTAGTCTTGCTTCTTCTAACTGTTGATATAGAGTAGCATGAGCGATCGCTGTTCCTACTTGCTCTGCTACTTCACGCACTAACTCAATTTCATCTGCCGTCCATTGACGAGGAGGTGTAGTTGCCTTGGCGCTCTTGGTTTCTTTTAGTAACAATGGTAAACGAATGCATTGTCTTAGGCTGATTAACCCGTTTGGTTTACCTTGGTAATAAGTCGCCACTACCAGTAACGACTGTTGAAAAGAAGGATTATCAGTTTGGTCTACTACTACAGGTTCCAGGGTTTTTAATGCTTGACTAAATCCCGCATCTTCCGAAATTAATATTTCACTTCCTACCATTGAACGCACGGCTATTTGTCTGCATTCGGCTACTACTTTGACTACTGGCGACTTTGCTGTGTAAGCACAAATAATACAATGACTCACACCCAAAGCTTCGCCCAAACTATCAACGGTTTGTTGCCAAATCGTGTTTAAGTCCAAAGTCCGGCGAATATTTCGGGCAATATGAATTAGTAGTTTTTTGGATTCAACGGGGGCAATGATATTTGGTTGCGTAGAATTAACGGGATAGGAGTTGATTGTTAGGCCGTTAGATTGAATTTCTAGCTGTCGCCCCATAACTAAAACTACTGTCGGTTGGTTAGCACAGGGAATTGGGCTAATAACTAATTCAAAGCTCCACAGATTTTGTTTGTGCTTGAACAAGCATCGGCAATGTTCGGGAGTCATGCTTGCCAAAATTCTCTGCAGCCGTTGAGAATAAGCCCCTACATCTACCGGAGCAAAGGTTTCGTTTAGGGATTTTCCAATTACTTGTTCAGCGCTCAAGCCATAACTTTCAGCTTTCTGCCAATAGAAAGATAAGTATTTTCCAGTTGCTTCTTGTGTAAAAGTTAACTCTGAACCTAGAACTTGTAGCCCACAGTTATCTTTAGCACTAAATTTTAAGTTGTCGTCAAACACTGTAGGCGGTTCAGAACTAGCAGACACACTCATTTGTCAGGCTTTTTATAAACAAGTAGCTAATACTAATGTCTTAGACTATTGTTCAAAGTTTGGCACAAAATTCATCAAACTGAGAAAATTTAGCTTCATATAGTGGATTTTTTAATCGTTCCACTCGCCGCGAGGAGGTACAGGGGTGCGCCCAATGGTGCGAGTCAATTCATCATCTCGTTGGGTTTCGCCTCGTAGCCATTGACGAATTGCCACTTCTATGACTTTACTTGGTTCTTTTGTTAAGTGTTGTAATTGATCTAGTAAAGTTGAATCTAACTGAATAGAGATTTCGACTTTATCTTCAAAAGAATTTGAATCAATGCTATTTTCAGTCATTTATGGTAGACGGCTTTTTGCCTAACTAATTAAAGTGTATATTTTATTAATTACTCTAGATTTGGTAGCTAATCGCCCAGAAAAGTCATTGAACGGTAGGGCTAATCTTTACAATAGCAATTTTAGAGAAATTTGTTACACCGAACTGCAGTTAAATCTATATAAATTATGTATAAGTTGCGCTCCTTGGCGATCGCACCTAGGTTTAGGCATTTTATAGTAGGGGAAAGCTGATATTATCCTCAAATTGCCGACGGCGGCTTGTCCATCGCTTTTAGGCAGAAAGGATTAAAATGCGTTAGGTATGCTCAATTCTTAACTTTAGTGCCGCTAAATTAAAAAGTATGACTGATGTTCCTGTAGCGCAAATACGCAATTTTTCTATCATAGCACATATCGATCACGGCAAATCTACTCTAGCTGATCGCTTGCTGCAAACTACTGGCACTGTAGAGCAACGGCAAATGAAAGAGCAGTTTCTTGACAATATGGATCTCGAACGCGAACGTGGCATTACAATCAAGCTGCAAGCGGCGCGGATGAACTACTTAGCCAAAGATGGCCTAACTTATGTTTTAAACTTAATTGATACTCCTGGACACGTAGATTTTTCTTACGAAGTATCGCGAAGTTTAGCTGCTTGTGAAGGGGCTTTATTAGTAGTAGATGCGTCTCAAGGGGTAGAAGCGCAGACTTTGGCAAATGTTTATTTAGCTTTAGAGCATAACTTAGAAATTATCCCCGTTTTAAATAAGATTGATTTGCCAGGAGCGGAGCCAGAGCGGGTAGCAGGTGAAATAGAAGAAATTATTGGGCTGGATTGTAGCGAAGCAATTTTGGCATCGGCGAAAGAAGGAATCGGTATTGATGCCATATTAGAAACTATAGTTGCGCGCGTACCGCCTCCTCAAGATACCGTTGACAAACCCTTAAGAGCATTGATTTTTGATAGTTATTACGACAGCTACCGAGGCGTAATAGTTTACTTTCGGGTAATGGATGGTACGGTAAAAAAAGGCGATCGCATTCACTTAATGGCATCGGGTAAAGAGTACGAAATTGATGAATTAGGCGTACTATCACCCACACAAAAACAAATAGACGAACTCCACGCCGGGGAAGTAGGATACTTAGCCGCCTCAATTAGAGCCGTAGCCGATGCGAGAGTTGGGGATACTATTACTTTAGCCTTAAACCGAGCTACAGAGGCATTGCCGGGTTATACAGAAGCTAACCCAATGGTTTTTTGTGGTTTGTTTCCCATTGATGCCGATCGCTTTGAAGATTTGCGTGATGCTTTAGAAAAGCTGAAATTAAATGACGCGGCTTTACACTACGAACCAGAAACTTCTAGCGCGATGGGGTTTGGCTTTCGCTGCGGATTTTTGGGCTTGCTGCACATGGAAATTGTGCAAGAGCGGCTAGAGCGGGAATATAACTTAGACTTAATTACAACGGCTCCATCGGTAGTTTATCGGGTAACTACAAATAAAGGCGAAATTCTGCACATAGATAACCCCAGCACCTTACCAGAGCCAAACGAGCGCGAGAAAATTGAGGAGCCTTACGTCAAAGTAGATATGATTACGCCGGAAAACTTTGTTGGTACTTTGATGGAGTTGTGCCAAAATCGGCGGGGAGTCTTCAAAGATATGAAGTATCTTACCCAAGGGCGAACAACGTTAACTTACGAATTGCCTTTAGCAGAAGTTGTCACTGACTTTTTCGATCAAATGAAGTCGCGGACGCGGGGTTATGCCAGTATGGAGTATCACCTAATCGGCTACCGGGAAAATCATCTAGTCCGTTTGGATCTTTTAATTAACAACGATCCTGTAGATTCTTTGGCGATGATTGTTCACCGCGATAAAGCCTACAATATGGGACGGGCGATGGCAGAAAAGCTGAAAGAATTAATCCCACGCCATCAATTTAAAGTGCCAATTCAAGCGGCGATTGGGAGTAAAGTTATAGCCAGCGAACAAATCCCCGCTTTAAGAAAAGATGTATTAGCTAAGTGTTACGGTGGCGACATTAGCCGCAAAAAAAAGCTATTGCAAAAACAAGCAAAAGGTAAAAAGCGGATGAAGTCGGTGGGTACGGTAGATGTGCCGCAAGAGGCTTTTATGGCAGTATTGCGTTTAGATAAAGAGTGATTTTAGGATTGAGGCTTTTAAACATTGCCTCAATCTCAACTTAAATACAAAAATATTTAACTTTGGATAATGCAGTACGAGGCTTACGATTGGATAGAGCCAGCAATAAGTACTATTCGCCGCGCTGATTGGTATCGTTCGGTACAGGCAATTAGCGGCAAGCCGGGCGCGGTAGTAGAGTTAGAAGGAAAAGAAGTTGTTAATTTTGCAAGTAATGATTATTTGGGATTGGCGGGAGACGATCGCCTAATTAAAAGCGCGATCGCAGCTACTATTGAATTAGGTACAGGTAGCACAGGTTCGCGGCTACTGAGCGGACATCGAGAGTTGCATAGACAGTTAGAATGTGCGATCGCATCTCTCAAACAAACCGAAGATGCTCTAGTATTTAGCTCTGGCTATTTGGCTAATATTGGCGCAATTTCGGCAATAGTCGGCAAACGAGATTTAATTTTAGCTGACACTTACAATCATTCGTGTCTGAAAAATGGGGCAGTTCTTAGCGGTGCAACGGTTATAGATTATCCCCATAAAGATGTAGAAGTTCTTTCTAATCTGCTATCCCAACAACGAGCTAACTTTCGCCGTTGCCTAATTATTACCGATAGCGTTTTTAGTATGGATGGCGATTTATGTCCTTTGCCCCAACTATCCGACTTGGCGCTGCAATTTAATTGTATGCTGCTAATTGATGAAGCTCACGCTACAGGAGTATTGGGAGCAACAGGGACAGGTTGTGCGGAACATTTTGGCGTTGCCAATAGCCACCTGATTCAAGTAGGAACTTTGAGTAAAGCTTTGGGGAGTTTGGGCGGTTTTGTAGCGGGTTCAAAACTTTTAATTGACTTTCTGCGTAACCGTGCCGCTAGTTGGATTTATACTACAGCGCTTTCCCCCGCAGCTACCGCCGCCGCCCTAAGTGCGATCGCAATTATTAATTCTGAACCTCAACGTCGTCAGCAATTATGGGCTAATATAGCTCACCTAAAACAACAATTACCTCTACCAATTATTGATTCTGATTCTGCAATTATTTGTTGTCAGTATTCTAGTGCGAGTTTAGCCATGCAAGCGGCATCTAAATTAAAAAATGCGGGAATTTTTGCCCCCGCCATTCGTCCGCCAACTGTACCTACAAGTAGAATTCGGTTTTCAGTAATGGCAACTCATCAACACGAACATATTGAAAAATTAATCGCTGCGTTGCAAGATATTAAAACTCTTTGACAGCGCACATACAGCAAACTTGCCAGCGTTTCAATTCTCCTGGAGGTGTGGGAGCTTGGCATTGAGGACAAAGAGGTAAATTATGGCTTCTCTCTTGGGTTGTTTTTACCCACTGGCTAAAAGCTGCTTGAGCATCTTTACTTTTGGGAGGCTTGGTTTTATTTAAACTTGTCGGCTTTACAACACTAGGATGAACACTACCAAAAAAATTCTCAGCGATCGCGCGATTTTTGGCAATGGTATCGGGGCGTTGCCATTGAGCGGTAGAAAAGCGAATATCAGTTAAAGGACTAGGTAAATAAACATTCAATTTAGCTAAAATACGCGATCGCTCAAAGGTCAAATTTTGCGCCCAAGCAGCGCTAGAAGTAGCTACTTGCAACACATCTCGTTGAATTGACAGCAATTGAGTATGAGGTGTAACGGCGCTACCCACAACTTGCGCCCAATGTTGCAGCGCTATTTGAAAAGGCTGCTGTTGCAAGCTGCTTTGCTGAAGAACAATCCCTAAAATTTGATCGATGGATTTGAAAGACATGGCATTATTTAGAGTTGTAAGGCGATCGCTTCTTTTAAGTAAGCGATACCATGAATTTAATTGCCTGAAAGATTTTACCTACTATATATCGTCGCACTTTAAAGCCACGTGAATGGAGAGCCGTCATGGGACTGATTGACCGCATCAAACGAGTAATTCGCGCTAATACAAACGATTTAGTTAACAAAGCCGAAGATCCAGAAAAAGTGCTAGAAGAAACCGTTGCTCAAATGCAAGACGATTTAGTACAACTGCGACAAGCTGTAGCTAGTGCGATCGCTACTACTAAGCGTACCGAAAGACAAGCAAGTCAAGCCGATTCTATCGCCCAAGACTGGTACGGCCGCGCTCAATTAGCCTTAAATCAAGGAAATGAAATTTTAGCCAAAGAAGCTTTAACTAAGCGCAAATCTTATCAAGAGACGGCTACAGCCCTTCATGCTCAAAGGACAGAGCAAAGCAGTGTCGTTAATAGAATCAAAAAAGATATGCAGACTTTAGAATTAAAAATTGGCGAGCTAAAATCAAAAAAAGATATGTATATTGCTAGAGCGCGCTCGGCGACAGCTTCTCAAAGGTTAAATGAGATGCTAGGAGGAGTCAATACTACAAGTTCTTTAAATGCTTTTGCCCAAATGGAAGAAAAAGTATTGCAACTAGAAGCTCAATCAGAGGCGATCGCCGAATTGGGAACCGATGACTTGCAAAAACAATTCAATTCTTTAAGTTCTACTAGCGATATAGAAGCTGAACTTGCTGCTATGAAAGCGCAATCGCCAAACACCGCCCAACTTCCCCCGGTAGAAGAATTGAAGTAGCTTTGTTAGTATAGCTATTAGTAAAAATTGCTGAAGATTTGTCCTTGTAAACCTGAAACGGAATTAATAATAGTTATGGGATTATTCGATCGCATTAGCCGCGTGGTCAGATCAAACCTGAACGATATAGTCAGTAATGCTGAAGACCCAGAAAAAATTTTAGAGCAGTCTGTCCTGGAAATGCAGGAAGACTTAGTCCAATTGCGTCAAGGTGTTGCTCAGGCGATCGCCTCTCAAAAACGCTCTGAACAGCAGTACAATCAAGCTCAAAATGAAGCTAATAAGTGGCAGCGCAATGCCCAATTAGCACTGCAAAAAGGTGACGAAACTCTTGCCCGTCAGGCGTTGGAGCGGAAAAAAAGCTTTAGTGAAAATGCTAATACTATAAAAACCACCTTAGATTCCCAAATTGGTCAAATTGACACCCTCAAGCGCAGCTTAATTGGCTTAGAAAGCAAAATCTCTGAAGCGAAAACTAAAAAAGATATGCTCAAAGCCCGGAGTGCGGCGGCTAAAGCCCAAGAAAACCTCCAAAGCACGGTAGGTAGATTGGGAACAAGCAGCGCCATGGCAGCTTTTGAGCGGATGGAAGAAAAAGTATTGATGCAAGAAGCAAGGGGTCAGGCGGCTGGAGAATTGGCAGGAGCGGATCTAGAAAGCCAATTTATTGCACTAGAATCGGGTAGCGGTGTAGATGACGAATTAGCTGCCCTCAAAGCTCAAATGTCTTTAGGCCCTGCTACTTCGGCTACTACCCCAGCCCTTCCCCAAGCAACGGCGCAACCAACCGACGCAAAATCTAATGAAGTTGTCGATGCGGAATTAGAGCAGTTACGTAAGCAGTTAGATAACCTTTAAATTGCTGTAGTTTAAAACGCTCTAGTAGAATGCTAAGTCTATTAGAGTGTTTTGGGCTATGGAAATAATAATTATCGGCGGTCAGTTCAGTTTATTGTAGAAAAGACTTAAATAATAAATTTTTTATGAGTAAAGCGATCGCCATTAACGATCAAGAGTTTGAGGCTGAAGTAATTAAAGCAAATCAGCTAGTTTTAGTATACTTTTGGGCTTCTTGGTGCGGCCCTTGTCGGTTGATGTCTTCTTCTATAGATTGGGCAGCAGATAACTATAGTAGTATCCTTAAGGTGGTCAAAATGGAAGTAGACCCCAATCAAGTCGCAGTGAAACAGTACCAGGTAGAAGGCGTGCCTGCGTTGCGCTTATTTCAAGGAAACGAGTTAATTGCATCGTCGGAAGGTGCGATCGCGCGTCCAAAATTAATTAGCTTTCTCGAGTCTCATCTGCCTCATTAAATTGATAACTTGTTTATGGAATTTGCTAAACGAATAGATTTCCTGCAAGCTAATGTATTTGCTGATATGGATAGAGCGAAGGCAAAAGCTAGGGCGGCGGGAAAGGATATAATCGATTTATCTTTGGGTTCTTCTGACTTGGCAACCGCGCCCCATGTAATTGAGGCAATTAATCAATCATTGCAAGATCCTAGCACTCACGGTTACTTGCTGTTTAATGGTACGCAAAAATTTCGTCAAGCAGCAGCTAGTTGGTACGAACAAAAATTTGGCATTGCGGTAGATCCGGAAACGGAGGTTTTGCCGCTAATTGGCTCTCAAGAAGGTACGGCTCATTTACCATTAGCTGTACTAAATCCGGGAGATTATGCTTTATTACTCGATCCTGGCTATCCTTCTCACGCTGGGGGCGTTTATTTAGCTAGTGGGCAAATTTACCCAATGCCTTTACGGGCTGAGAATGCTTTTTTACCAGTGTTTGAGGATATTCCCACAACCGTTCTCGCGCAATCAAAAATGATGGTACTTAGTTATCCTCATAATCCCACTAGTGTGATCGCTCCCCTTGATTTTTTTCGCAGCGCTGTTGCTTTTTGTCAGCAGCATAATTTAGTCTTAGTCCACGATTTCCCCTACGTTGACTTGGTTTTTAACGACCAAGTCGCACCCTCCGTTTTGCAAGCTGACCCCGATAAAAGTGTCTCTATTGAGTTTTTTACTCTATCTAAGTCTTACAATATGGGCGGTTTTCGGGTGGGGTATGCCATTGGCAACTCTCAGCTAATTAGAGCTTTAAGACAGGTTAAAGCGGCTGTTGACTTCAATCAGTACCTAGGAATATTAAACGGTGCGATCGCGGCTTTAACAGGTGATCAAGAGGGGGTAGAGGTTGCTAAAAACACCTTCAGGCAACGTCGGGATACTTTCATTACTGCTTTACATCAAATTGGCTGGGATGTGCCAACTCCCGCCGCTACCATGTACATTTGGGCAAAGCTACCTACTTTTTGGTCTACCAATTCTATAGAGTTTTGCACTCATTTAGTAGAAACTACCGGAGTCGCCGCCTCTCCTGGCTTTGGCTTTGGCAAATTTGGCGAAGGTTACGTCAGATTTGCTTTGGTACACGATCCAGCTATTTTAAAAGTTGCCGCCAACAAAATAGCTGAAGTTATTAACGCTACAAAATCAACCTAGTTTTAAAACTCAACTTTGTTTAGTCATGGCGGCATAACTTCATAGTTACCTCATCAATTTTTCTTGGTTTCACCTAGTAAATATCTTTTTAAGAGTGCTTAAACTACTACTGTTAGAAGTCTTGCTTCTCCAACCGAGTTCTAAGTTATGAAAGTAAGGTTTACAAATTTAGATTATTGGTCTTAAATTAAACCAAGTGAAGTTACAATTTAAAGATTAAAGAGTTAGCTTCCCGTACGACGTGTCCATAACTTTGCCTTCGAGTTCCATAATAGATAAGCTCGTGAATAGTGATAGAAGTCTAAAGGTGGAATCCGGTGCAGCTTTACCTCAATATACCGATCTAAAACGTTTATTAATCGTTGAAGATAACACCCTTAATCGATTAATGTTAAATGATTACCTAATTTTTTGCGGTTATCACGTAATGAGTTTAGCCTGTGGAGCTAATTTTCTTAAGGAAGTAGTTAGTTTTCAACCGCACTTAATTCTTTTAGACTTGAAGTTGCCAGATATTGACGGTTATATTTTATTACAGCAACTGCAACTAAACCCGCAATGGCAAGATATTCCTGTAATAATTGTTTCTGCTTATGCTTATAAAGCTGATCGTCAACGGGCTATGAATTTAGGTGCGCGTCAGTATTTTATCAAGCCAGTTAATCTTATAGACTTAAAACAAGCTATTGAGCAAGAAATAGCTAATTAATCCTTCTAAAAATTAAATAGTTGACACTTAATTTGCTCTCTGTTCATTTACATATTCTTCAAAAGTCAATGTCAGATTTTGTAAATCTTGACCAACCTCAGTAACAACAGTTTCTAACTGAGCAATTAGTAAAACTGCTGTTTGCAGTCGATTAAGATTGGCATCAAGGGCGCGGCGATATTGGTTTTCAAATTCATCTAAATTCATATAATTAAAATATTGTAAAGTTACTCGAAAAGATAAAACCTGAGTTCTAACCCCTTTAACTAATCTAATCGGAGAAACAACAAAAATAGGCGCAATTGCGATAATTTCATCATAAAAATTGAAAAATTGACAGCAACTTTACAAAGAAACACTCGTATATTATAACACTTAAGTGTTAAGCTTATTTTAAGTAATTGTACTTAAGCATATAAGTATGGAGCAATTAATCTACACCTTTTTTGAGTTTGATAACTGTTGCCCAAAGTAGAATTAAGAAGCGGTGACACCTTACAAGCAGCAAAAAAACGCCAAACCATAGCATAGCCAAAATTTTCCATTGCAAGTTAGGGCAAAAAATCAGCACTGCTATACAAAGCGCGTAAAGTTATGACAAATATCCAAACCTCCTTGAGAGAACAAGCGTCTTCCTCAGAGATAACCCCAACAAAAAAAGCAGCTAACTTACCGTTAGTAAAAGACCGAGAACGTTTAGCTTTGCGCCTTAAAGAAATTCCTAGAGAACCGGGAGTGTACTTGATGCGCGATATTAGCGATCGCATTATGTATATAGGTAAGTCGCGATCATTGCGTTCGCGCGTTAGTTCGTATTTTAGACCAGCGCAGAAATTAAGCGATCGCATTTCGATGATGGTCAGGCAAATTACCGAGATTGAATTTATTGTTACAGATACAGAAGCCGAGGCTTTAGCTTTAGAAGCAAATTTAATTAAGCAGCATCAGCCTTATTTTAATGTCTTACTTAAGGATGATAAAAAATATCCCTATGTCTGCATTACTTGGTCGGAGGAATACCCGCGCATCTTTATTACTCGCAACCGCCGAATAGGCAAAGAAAAAGATAAGTTTTACGGCCCGTACACAGACGCAGGGCTGTTGCGGAGCATATTACGCATAGCTAAACGCCTTTTTGCCCTTAAGCAACGTCCGCAGCCCTTATTTAAAGATCGTCCTTGTCTTAACTACGATTTAGGGCGTTGTCCTGGGGTATGTCAAAAATTGATTACACCAGAAGACTACCGAAAAACTGTGCAAAAAGTTGCAATGGTATTTCAAGGACGAGCGCAAGAATTGGTTGATATATTAACAGAGCAGATGCAAAAATCCGCCGAGGAAATGAATTTTGAATCGGCGGCTCGGTTGCGGGATCAAATTGCTGGGTTAAAGTCGCTTAATGCTCATCAAAAAGTATCTTTGCCCGATGATACTGTATCCAGAGATGCGATCGCTTTAGCGGCTAATGAGCAACACGCCTGCATTCAATTATTCCAAATTCGGGCGGGAAAGTTGGTAGGGAGATTAGGTTTTGTTGCTGATATTCATGCCGACGCGGGGGCAATTTTACAAAGAGTATTAGAAGAACATTATCAAACCGCCGACTCTGTAGAGATTCCTAGCGAAATATTAGTTCAGCACGAATTGCCCCAAACAGAAATGTTAGCGGAGGTTTTGAGCGATCGCAAGGGGCGAAAAGTAGCAATCCTTACTCCCCAACGTTCGACTAAGGCAGAGTTGATTGAAATGGTCGAACGCAATGCTGAGTACGAGTTAGCGCGGACGCAAAAGTTAAGCGATGCCAATTCTCAAGCGATGGAAGATTTGGCTGCAATTGTCGATTTGCCCGAATTACCTCGCCGGATTGAAGGTTACGACATTTCCCACATTCAAGGCGCTAATGCAGTTGCGTCTCAAGTAGTATTTATCGATGGCTTACCCGCCAAGCAATATTATCGCCATTACAAAATTAAAAACCCTACCGTTACGGCTGGACATTCGGACGACTTCGCAAGTCTAGCAGAAGTAATTGGGCGGCGTTTTCGCAAGTATGGGCAAGATCCGCTCTTAGCGCGGGTGGGTAATCCTGATTGGCCAGATTTAGTGATGATTGATGGCGGTAAAGGTCAACTATCTTCTGTAGTCGCCGTTTTACAAGAGATGAATCTATTAGAAGATTTGCACGTAGTTAGCCTTGCAAAGCAGCGAGAGGAGATATTTACACCGGGGGAATCAAAACCGATTCCTACTCAGTCAGAGCAGCCAGGAGTGCAGTTATTGCGGCGATTGAGAGATGAGGCACATAGATTTGCGATTAGTTTTCACAGGCAACAGAGAAGCGATAAATTAAAGCGATCGCGTTTAGATGATATTCCTGGTTTAGGCTACTACAGACAAAAGCAATTACTAGCACATTTTCGCTCTGTTGATTATATCCGTCAAGCTACCTTAGAGCAGTTAACGCAAGCGCCAGGGATTGGTTCGCACTTAGCCCAGGAAATCTACAATTATTTTCATCCGGCGTAATCTAAAATTGCTATCTATTGCTACTCATAACTACGATTTGAAAGATAAATTAGTTTTATGCGCTTAGTTGAAGAAGTTTTGAACCAATTACCCGGTGATGTTTTTGGCGGATTGAAGAAAAGCGATCGCCTATTAACTTCTTTGCGAGAAAACACTGCGCCTATCCCTCAAGTAGTTAGCCAAAGTAACATACATCTAGAAACGGTAGATTGGGATGTCGTTATCTGCGGTGGAACGTTAGGAATTTTAATCGGTTGTGCTTTAGTTAAAAGAGGTTTAAGAGTAGCTTTGTTAGAGCGGGGAGTTTTGCGCGGTAGAGAGCAAGAATGGAATATCTCACGCTCGGAATTAGAAGTATTTTTAGAATTAGACTTGTTAAGTCAGCAAGAATTAGAGAATGCGATCGCAACTCAGTATAATCCTGCTCGTGTCAGCTTTTTTGGCGGTACAGAAGTTTGCGTACAAGACGTTCTCAATATTGGCGTAGATCCAGTCTATCTATTAGAAACTTTAAAAAATAAATTTCTCGCTGCGGGAGGGAAATTATTTGAAAATACTGCTTTTGATTGTGCGGTAGTTCATCCTAATGGCGTTTTAATATCTTATATCTTTAGTACTCGCTTGTTACTTGACGCTATGGGCAGTTTTTCTCCTATAGTTCAGCAAGCAAAACAGGGGAAAAAACCTGACGGAGTTTGTTTAGTCGTTGGTAGTTGCGCTCAAGGATTTCCTCCCAACAATAGGGGAGATTTATTAGCTTCATTTACGCCTGTACTAAATAATTGTCAATACTTCTGGGAGGCTTTTCCGGCGCGAGATGGGAGAACTACTTATTTATTTACCTATATGGACTTAAACGCGCAACATATTGGACTTGAAACCTTATTTGCTGAATATCTGCGTTTATTGCCAGAGTATCAAGGTGTAGAACTAAATCAATTACAACTACAAAGAGCGCTATTTGGTTTTTTTCCGGCTTACAGGCAGCAATTATATTTTCCTTGGGGGCGAATTTTACCGATTGGCGATAGCAGTGGGAATCAATCGCCTCTAAGTTTTGGTGGTTTTGGCTCAATGGTACGTCATCTCAAACGTTTAACTTTAGGCATTAGTGAAGCTTTAGCAACAGAGCAGTTGTCAGCGCCAGCATTGAAACTATTACAGCCTTATCAACCTAATTTAAGCGTAACTTGGCTATTTCAAAAGGCAATGAGAGTAGGTATAACTCAAAAACTCAATCCCCATCAAATTAACACCTTACTTTCCGCCGTGTTTGCTCAAATGCAGCAACTAGGAGAACCCGTTTTAAAGCCATTTTTGCAAGATGTGGTGCAGTTTTCTGGATTGACGCAAACTTTATTTAAAACTGCTCTCAACCATCCTTTATTGATTGCTCAAGTTATTCCCCAAGTTGGAATAGTCAGCCTGTTTGATTGGATGTGGCATTACATCAATTTAGGACTTTATACAGTTTTATTTAAGCTTGGTTCAAAGCTGCAAAGATTGGTAAAATATTTATCTCATGCAAAGCAATATTATTATCATCGAATGTTAGACAAATGGCAGTATGGTTCGGGATACGATCTTTAGTAACTAATTAATTCCTTTCTTTTTTCTGGCACTTGTTGTATTTTTACGATTTAATAATTTATGGATTGTTTTATATTTGACACGTAATAGCTTGAGCCAATCAGTGTCAAAAACACCGTGCAGCATTACATAAAAGCAAGGAATGATAAATAAAGTAAGTAGAGTTGCGATCGCCATGCCACTAAAAACAACAATTCCCAATGGTTGCAAAAACTCTGTCCCTTCACCAATTCCTAGTGCCAAGGGAAACAAGCCCAAAATGGTTGTAACCGTTGTCATCATAATCGGGCGCAAACGTTGGGGTGCAGCCTGCAAAATCGCCGCCGTATGAGCTTCTTGCCCGGAAATGTTACCTTGTTCTTGTAGAATTTGATTAGCTAGTTCTACCATCAAAATAGCCGCGTTTACGACTATACCCACTAGCAATACAGCACCAACTAATACTGTTGCACCGATCGCAGTTTTGGTAATATAAAGCCCAAATAATCCGCCAGCTAAAGCTAAAGGTACTGTGAGCATAATTACCAATGGATCGATTAGCGAGTTGTATTGTACAGAAATTACAACAAAAATCAAGAAAGTTGCAAGTCCTCCCAATAGCTGTAAAGACTTCTGCAACTCTTGGTTAGTCTTCGCCGCCGCACTCGGAACAATAGAAACACCTTCAGGTAATTGCACGTTACTTAAAAGTTGCTGTACTTCAGTAAGTGCATCTCCTAAACTTGCTCCTTCGCTGAGGTTTCCCGCAATAATAAAAGCTTGTCTTTGATTAATTCTTTGCACTTCTCCCGGCGCTTGTCCAGTTTCGATTGTGGCGATATCTGCTAACCGAATTTGCTTATTATCTTGCACAAATAAAGGCAAGCTTTCTAACTGGGAAGGTTGGTTAATAGACGATCGCTCAAATTGTACACGCACATCAACTAAACGATTTCCCCGTTGAATTTGAGTAGGTACAGAACCTTCAATTGCTGTTTGAATTGTATCGCCAATATTTTGGGTTGTTAGTCCTAAGTCTGCTACTCGTTCCCAATCGGGTCGAATTTGAATTTCTGGTTGGCGTGGGTCAGCATCAGGGCGAAATTGGGCAAGTTTAGCGCTTTCTAAAGCTTGGACTACTTGAGCGCCTCCTTCTTGTAAAGTGCGATCGCTTTCCCCTTGTAAGATTACATCAATTTCCGAACCTTGAGCGGGAGTATTAGTTAAAATCAATCCTCGCACTTGACCTGGAGTTACATTTAACCTAATTCCGACTAAATTTAGTTTGGCAAACTGGGGTTTAACTTTTTCAACAAAAGCCTCAGTATCTTCCCCTGGTTTAAGGGTAATTGTACTGCTGCTGCGTAAAGGATTTGCCGTTGTATTGCTACCAAATAAAGAACCCCCCACTGTAGAAAAAACATACTCCGTTTCGGGCTGTTGGCGGAGGATGCCATCAACAATTTCCATTACTTGTTGACTTGTGGCTAAAGGCGTACCAGGGGGAAATTGCGCCCGGAGGTTGACTTGTCCTGTACTAATGCGGGGGAGAATTTCTTGGGGAATTTGCCCAATCATCCACACCGTACCGCCACCTAAAATAATTACCGCAATTGCAACTACAAGCAGGCGATAACGTACCACTCGCCCTAAAAATCTAGCGTATCCTCTCGTCGCGGCTTCAAAGCTGCGATTAAAGTTGCGAATCAGCCAAAAATTGCCTACATTACTAGACCAAGGAATTGATAGTAGCCGAGAAGCAAGCATCGGGACGATAGTAATTGCTACTAAAAGACTAGCTGCAACGGCAAAACTAATAGTTAAAATTAGTTCGTTAAATAGCAGGGAAATAAAGCCACCAATGAGCAAAAATGGTAGTACCGAGACTAAATTAGCGCTAGTAGCTGCTACAAGGGCTGATTCTACTTCTTGAGCCGCTTCTTGAGCATTATATCTAATTTCTGTAGCTGTTGATGGGCGATCGCCTCCCGAATTTTTGTTAGTATTGACAGCAATATTTTCTAAAATTACAACAGATGTATCAATAGCTTGACCAATTCCTAAAGTTAAACCTGCCAGACTAAATACATTTAAAGTTAAACCGAACAGACTCATTAAGATAATTGCCGCCAACGTACAAAGCGGAATTGCCAAGGTAATAATAAAAGTTTGTCGCAGCGAGCCTAAAAATAACAATACGGCGGCGGCGGCTAGTAATGCCCCTGTAATGGCGGAGTTGGTAACGTCTGCTAAAGAATTACGAATAAATTTAGATTCGTCAGAAGTCGGCGTTATAACCATATCTGCGGGAATCAAACCCGACTGCCGCAACTCCTCAATTCTTGCCTTCACCCTATCTACAATATTGATAGTATTAGCATCGGGTTGTTTTTGAATTGATAATTTTACGGCGGGTTGACGGTTGAGAAAAACCGAAACTCTTTGTTCTTCCGTACCATCAACTACTTGGGCAAAGTCTCTTAAATAAACGCGGCGACGGGGACTATCTGTATTAGCTGCGGCTACATCAAAAGATAAATTATTAATTTCTTCCGCATTTTGAAACCGCCCTACAGTTCGAGTCAACGGCTCAGAATTTTCTCCTTGAATGCGTCCGCCAGAAATATCTTGATTGCGCGCTCTTAAACCATCTAAAACATCTACTAAACCAACTCCTACAGCTTGCAATCGATTGAGGTCAACGTTTACACTTACTTCCTCCTCCGCCGCCCCCGATACATCTACTGAAGCTACTCCAGGAACAACACTTAATTCGCGGGATAATTCTTCGTCTGCAAACACCCGCAAATCTTTTCCTTGCAAAGAAGTAGAAGTTAGCGCCAATTCGTAAACAGGTAACTGAGAAGGATCGAACTTAAAGACGCGCGGTTCTTCAACAGTATCAGGAAGATTGCCTCTAGCGCGGTTGAAAGCCGCCGTAGCATCATTAAGCGCTTGGTCAATGTCTCCCCCCGGCTGAAAGAATAAATCAAGGCTTACTTGTCCTTCACGAGTGCGAGAAAACACTTGTTCGACATTTTCTGTTGCTGCTAATGCTTCCTCTAATGGTCTAGTAATTTCATCAACCGCGACTTCAGGAGAAATGCCTGGTGCATCAAGCCTGACACCAATTCGGGGATAAGTAATGGAGGGGAGTAAGTCAACTTGAATAGTTGTAAAAAAGAATATTCCCAACACAACTACAGCAACAGTCAGCATTAGAGTCCCAATATGCTGTCGAATTGCGATCGCACTGATACTAAATCCTGCGTTTTTCCCGTTGTCCTGCATTACTTACTATCCTTTTGCTGCGGGTTTTTTAGACAGAATTGATAAATTTACAGTTTCGCCATTTTTTAAGGGTTTACTACTAGCAGTTACGTATCTCTCCCCTACTTTTAGCCCCGATAAAACTTCTACTTTGCCATCTGCGCGATCGCCCAATGTTACCGGACGAGCAACAACTTTTGCTTTATTCTCGGCTTCTTGAGTGACGATAAATACTGTCCCTGTATTACTTTCCTTTTGTCCTGTTTGTTCCGGTTGTCCCCCCGCCAAAGCCGATTGCGGTACAACAACAGATTCTTGGTTTGAACTAATAAAACTCACTCTTGCCAGCAAACCACTACCAATTTTGCCATTAATATTAGGAATTACTACTTCTATCGGCACTAAACGCGCTGTAGCATCGGCGGCGGGGTAAATACGGGTAACTTGTCCGCTTAAAGTTTTTTGGGGAAAAGCATCTAGTTTTACACTGATTGATTGCCCAATACTTATATTTCCCAGTTGTTTGTCTGACACTTCAACTCGTACTTGGATGCGGCTAAAATCGGCAATTTGCAATACTTCGTTACCAGGCTGAATTAAATCGCCGGGTTCTTGCAGTCGTTGTAAAACTACTCCAGAAATTGGCGCTATTAATCGAGTATACGATCGCCTTTTTTGTTCTTGGGTTACTACCGCTTGCTGGGCAATTACCCTACCTTGGGCGGCGGCTACAGCTTGTTGTTCGGTGGTTACTGTTTGCACTGCTGCGCGGAGAGTTTGGGCGGCTGTACGTGCCTCTGTTTGGGTCTGCTGGGCTGTTTGACTTGCGATCGCTCCTTCCCTAAGTAAGCGTTGCTGCCTTTGAGAATCAGCTTGGGCTTGAGTCAATTCTAATCTAGCGCTTTCTACTTGGGCGCGGGCGTTGCTAACTTGACTATTGCTTCTAGCTACTTCCGATTTTAATGCTGCAAGTTCCGCTTCTGCTGCATTTAATTGCGTTCTCAAAATTGAATCATCTAATTGAGCGACTATTTGCCCTTGCTTGACCTCATCCCCTACATCCACATTTAATCCTAATAATTGCCCTTCTACTTGACTCCGCATTGACACCGTTCTAATCGGTTCTGTACTTCCCGTATACGTGGGCGATGGGGTTAATGTTTCTGTCTTAGAAACTCCTACATTTACCGCCGTAGGTCGATTGTTTTGTTGCGATTGTGCGTCGGCGGCTTCTTTGGGCGTACAACTACTGGTAATTATTGCTACTCCAACTACTAAAACACTCCCTAAGTAGCGATGATATTGATTAAGGTTAATTTTGGCTAACTTGGGCATTTTAGCGATTTCAATCATTAATTCCGCTCCTATCAAGGCACTTATGTAGTATTACCGTCCACAGTCCGGCAAATAATAGTTTTTAATTCCCCGAACTTACAACTTTTGTAGGGATTTATTAAGTTATCTAAATATTTGGTATGCTTAATTTTAGCGCAAGTTATAAAAAATCAAATCTATCAATTAACAGAAGCTTGACAAAGCAAAAGCAGTTAAGTGTTGGTGTTTAATTGAGACAACAGGGCAGCAAGTAAAGATTTTTAGGTGTTTGACTGCATCAAAAATTGCAGCAAGGGCAGTTAATTAGGGAACAAATGGCTAATATCAAATTTGTCAAAGAAAATATTGAAGCGATCGCCGCCGATGGAGCAAACCTTCGCATCAAAGCAATGGAAAACGGGATAGACCTTTATACTTGGAAAGGTAAAATGATGAACTGCGGCGGCTATGGGCAGTGCAGCACTTGCATTGTAGAGATAACCGAAGGTCTAGAAAATATATCGCCACGCACAGACGTTGAAAATCGCAAGTTTAAGAAAAAACCTATCACTTATCGGTTAGCTTGTCAAGCTCTAGTAAATGGGCCAATAAGCGTAGTAACAAAGCCGTAAATCTGACGTAAATAACTCTTGGAAATCCATATGCCAAGAGTTATTTTTATTATTGCTCTTGATAATTCCAAAGTAGCCCACCATCGACAAAGAATGTTGAGCCAGTTATGTAGTCAGCGTCAGAGGAAGCTAAAAAAGTAGAAATCGCACTGACATCTTTAGGTTGTCCTAAACGATTGAGGGGAATATTTTTGAGCAAAGCGCCCAGAGCGATAGGATCGTTTAATAGTTTACTATTCATCGGCGTTGCGATCGCCCCCGGTGCTACGTTATTGATAGTAATGCCGTAAGGGCCCAATTCTACAGCTAAGTTGCGTGTCAGCATTTTTAAACCACCCTTACTAGCGCAGTACGCCGTAAAATTGGGAAAAGGTAGTTCTTCGTGTACAGAGCTAATATTAATAATTTTCCCAGTACGCTTTGTTTGCATCAAATGCTGCACAAAAAATTGCGTCGCAAAAAAGCAACCTTTTAAGTTGATATCTAGCACCTTGTCATAATCTTCTTCGGTAACTTCCCAAAAAGGTGCATGAGTTTCTATTCCGGCATTATTTACTAAAATATCTAGCTGACCAAAATGTTCAATTGCTTGATCAATTAGCTGACGAAGATCGCTAACAACACTGACATCTGCTTTAACAATAAAGCCCTTGCTTCCGGTAGCTTCTACTTGTTTTAAAGTTTCTTGTGCTTCAGTAATGTCAGAACGATAGTTAATAACAACGCTTGCTCCGGCGGCAGCAAGACTAATGGCGATGTCTTGACCAATTCCTTGACCGCTACCTGTGACTATAGCAATTTTACCATCTAGCTTCATCTGACAACCTCTCTAGATTTTTATAGGCTTAACAAAGCCGTAATTATCCTAGACGATGCAATCTGCCAAAACTTCAACCAAAATAGAGAGAAAGGTATTGTAGATAGCAATTTACAGGGGGAAAAACCCTAAATATTTGCTCTAATTGAAATCTTTGTTTATCCTCAAGCTATGAAGTCAAGAGGACAAGAGAGAAGTTGAGCGAACTATCTTTAGCCATAGAAGAACAAGCATGGGAAACACTGGAAAAATCAATTATTTATTACCATGAGAAACCCATTGGCACTATAGCCGCTCTCGATCCAGGTATTGATGCTGCAAACTACGATCAGTGTTTTATTCGAGATTTTGTATCTTCAGCGATCGTTTTTCTGATCAAAGGGAAAAGCGATATTGTGCGCTTCTTTTTGGAAGAAACGTTAAAATTGCAGCCAAAAACAACCCAGTTAGATTGTTTAAAGCCCAGTCGTGGGTTAATGCCAGCTAGTTTTAAGATTGGCTTTGCTAATGGACAGGAATACCTAAAAGCTGACTTTGGCGATCATGCGATCGGGAGAGTTGCGCCAGCAGATGCGGGTTTGTGGTGGATTATTTTATTACGCGCTTATACAATTTCTACTGAAAGTAAAGAGTTTGCTTCTGGTGGCGATTTCCAAGAAGGTATCCGATTAATCTTAGAACTGTGCTTGGTTACTCGCTTTGATATGTATCCAATGGTGTTAGTTCCCGATGGTGCGAGTATGATTGACCGTCGTTTGGGACTGTACGGACACCCTATAGATATTCAATCGTTATTTTATATGGCTTTAAAAGCTAGTCTAGAATTGCTAACTCCGATTAAAGAAAATCAAGCAATTATTCAAGCCGTGCGTAACCGCTTAGATCCATTACTCAAGCAACTCCGGGAAAATTACTGGTTAGATGCCGAGCGATTGAATGTAATTTATCGCTTTCAAGTGGAGGAGTACGGAGAAGAAGTTCTTAATCAGTTCAATATTTATTCTGACTCTATTCCTTTTTATCGGCTGGCGAAATGGCTACCCGAAGCTGGCGGCTACTTAGCGGGAAATTTAGGGCCAAGTCAGCTAGACTGTCGGTTTTTTTCTTTGGGTAATTTGATGGCGATTGTTTCTTCTTTAACTAACGAGCAACAATCTCATAAAATTTTAAACTTAATTGAATTGCGTTGGAGCGATTTAATTGGTGAAATGCCGATGAAACTTTGTTATCCAGCCTTAGAAGATGTTGAATGGAGAATTGTCACAGGGGCAGATCCAAAAAATCGTCCTTGGTCTTATCACAATGGCGGAAGTTGGCCGGTTTTATTATGGATGTTGACGGCGGCTGCTAAAAAAATGGATAGAGGCGAATTAGCCTATCATGCGATCGCAATTGCTGAAAGAAGATTGCTAGAAGACCACTGGCCGGAATACTACGATGGCCCCGATGGTCGCTTAATTGGTAAAGAAGCGCGAAAGTTTCAAACTTGGACTATTGCGGGGTATTTATTAGCCAAGGAATTGATTGCTAATCCTAGTCACCTGAAACTGATTGCTTTCGATGCTTGACAAGTGATGAGCAGACGGCAGCGTTAAAATTATTAATGATTATTACGCGCTGCTTTTATGTCTCCTTCTGCCAATACTCCTGACGCTAAAAATACCATTCGCATTCGTGGCGCTAGACAACACAACCTCAAAAACATCGATTTAGAACTTCCGCGCGATCGCTTAATTGTCTTTACCGGGGTTTCGGGTTCGGGCAAGTCTTCCCTAGCTTTTGATACAATCTTCGCCGAAGGTCAGCGCCGTTATGTAGAATCTCTCAGCGCCTATGCTAGACAATTTTTGGGACAACTAGATAAACCGGATGTAGAAGCAATTGAGGGATTAAGTCCGGCTATTTCTATCGATCAAAAATCTACTTCCCACAATCCTCGCTCTACGGTGGGTACTGTTACAGAGATTTACGACTATTTGCGTTTGTTATTTGGACGGGCGGGAGAACCTCATTGTCCAATTTGCGATCGCTCTATTGCCCCTCAAACTGTCGATCAAATGTGCGATCGCATTCAGGACTTGCCCGACGGTACGCGCTTTCAAATCCTTGCTCCTGTCATTCGCGGTAAAAAGGGTACTCATCGCAAATTACTCTCTAGTTTAGCTTCCGAAGGTTGGGTGAGAGTGAGGGTAAATAATGAGGTTCGAGAGCTATCCGACAATATTGACTTAGATAAAAATTATACCCATACTATTGAAATTGTTATTGACCGCCTAATTAAAAAGCCAGGTATTGCAGAGCGTCTATCTGATTCTCTAACTACTTGCTTACGTCTTTCCAGTGGAATTGCGGTGGTAGACTTACTAAATGATACATTGGGGGAGACAGGTGGAGTCCAGCTTGATAGTAAGTATAACCTAACTAGCGAAAAAATAGCAAAAGAAAATGACGATTTAACCTCTACAAATACACCTAATTCCTATCAACAAGAGTTGATTTTTTCCGAAAACTTCGCGTGTCCAGTACATGGCGCAGTTATGGAAGAATTATCACCGCGTTTGTTTTCTTTTAATTCTCCCTATGGTGCGTGTCCAAACTGTCACGGATTGGGTAGCTTACAAAAATTTGCAGCCGAACTTGTAGTTCCAGACCCCCAAGCACCTGTATATGCGGCGATTGCTCCGTGGTCAGAAAAAGATAACTCTTACTACCTATCACTGCTTTATAGTGTCGGACAAGCGCACGGCTTTGAGATTCAAACTCTGTGGCACAAACTCACTGACGAGCAGCAGCAAATAGTTTTACACGGTAGCGACAAACCCGTATGGATAGAAGATCGTAAAGATTACAGACGTTATGCTGGAGTGCTGCCTATTCTCCAGAAGCAGTACAAAGAAGCTTCAGAGTTGCAAAAGCAAAAGTTAGAGCAGTATTTGGTCAACCAGCCTTGCGAAGTCTGTTTAGGAAAAAGGTTAAAGCCCGAAGCGCTGACTGTAAGGTTGGGACAGTACAGAATTACTGATTTAACAGGCGCATCGATTGGGGAGTGTCAGCAGAAGTTACTAAAAATGAAACTGAGCGATCGCGCCTTACAAATTGCCGATTTGGTGCTAAGAGAAATCAAAGCTAGGCTGCAATTTCTCTTAGATGTAGGTTTAGACTATCTCACCCTAGATCGTCCTGCTATGACACTGTCAGGAGGCGAAGCGCAGCGAATTAGACTTGCAACGCAAATTGGTTCGGGATTAACGGGAGTATTGTACGTTTTAGATGAACCGAGTATTGGTTTGCATCAACGAGACAACGGACGATTGTTGCAGACTTTAACAAAATTAAGAGATTTAGGTAATACGCTAATTGTTGTCGAACATGATGAAGAAACTATTAGAGCGGCAGATTATTTAGTAGATATTGGCCCCGGTGCGGGTGTTCATGGCGGTTATATCACTTCTCAAGGCAATTTAGAAACCTTATTAAACGCCGAAGATTCGCTCACAGGTGCGTATTTATCTGGAAAACGTGCGATCGCAACTCCTCAGCAACGCCGCGAAGGAAATGGGCGGAATTTATCGATTAAAAATGCTTGTCGCAACAACTTACAAAACATTGATGTAGAGATTCCTTTAGGTAAACTTGTTAGCGTTACTGGGGTTTCGGGTTCGGGAAAATCTACTTTAGTTAATGATTTACTTTACCCAGCTTTGCAACATCAACTAACACGCAAAGTTCCCTTACCTCAAGGTTTAGATGAAGTTGAAGGTTTAAATGCTGTTGATAAGGCGATCGTCATTGACCAATCTCCCATTGGGCGTACTCCCCGTTCTAACCCCGCTACTTATACAGGAGTTTTTGATGTAATTCGCGAAGTATTTACGCAAACAATCGAAGCAAAAGCTAGAGGTTACAAAGCCGGACAATTTTCTTTTAATGTCAAAGGTGGACGTTGCGAAGCTTGCGGAGGACAGGGAGTAAATGTGATTGAAATGAATTTTTTACCGGATGTTTACGTGCAGTGTGAAGTTTGCAAAGGTGCGCGTTATAACCGCGAAACTTTGCAAGTCAAATTTAAAGATAAATCCATTGCTGATGTTTTAAATATGACGGCGGAAGAAAGTTTAGAGTTTTTTACTAATATTCCTAGAGCCGTAAATAGATTGCAGACTTTAGTAGATGTAGGTTTAGGTTACGTGCGATTAGGACAACCAGCAACTACTTTATCTGGAGGTGAAGCGCAACGAGTGAAATTAGCATCAGAATTATCGCGTCGTGCTACCGGAAAAACTCTTTACTTAATTGATGAACCCACTACAGGCTTATCTTTTTATGACGTGCATAAATTACTAGATGTGCTGCAAAGATTAGTAGATAAAGGTAATTCAATTTTAGTAATCGAACACAATTTAGACGTGATTCGTTGTTGCGATTGGGTAATAGATTTAGGCCCAGAAGGCGGCGACAAAGGCGGCGAATTAGTTGCAGTAGGTACACCCGAAGAAGTCGCAAATAATCAGCGTTCTTATACGGGACAATATTTGCAACAGGTATTGCAGCAGCATTCAATAAAATGAAAATTTCATTACCTAAAATATCAACACTCCCACCGCTTGAAAATTTGTCTGAATGGTGAGAGTGTGAAAAACTAATAGGTAGCAGTTAAAAATTAATGAAGGATTTTTGGGAGGGTTGCGGCGCTGGTAGCTGGTAGAAAAATAGCAAATAGATCAGTGAGTAGAGAGAGATTTTTTTGGTTGCTAAAGTGGGATGCTGAGATAAGTTTTTTCTGTCTCTGATTTTAGGTGCGACTTCTCTAAACATCCAACTACCAAACAACATCATGGTAGCGAAAGCTATAAAAAATAGAAGCATAAAGCCTCCTGCTTGTAGATATGGACAGTAAATTGTTTTACTACGCACAAGCTAACAATAAAAGCAAGCAACGGCAATATTTATTGACTAAAATCGCAAATTGTAACGACTAGGCATAATTTTCTCAGAAAGCTTCTAGGTTTAATAACAGTTGAAATCTTTGGAATGGAAGCTTAAGGAGACTTTGTAGGGATTGGGTAAATATGAGAAAAAATAGTATTTCCGAGAATAAATTAGGGTAATAGTTAAATCAATAGGGAATATTTACTTATGGAAAATTCTTTTGATCGTTGGCAAGATTGGTTAACAGTGTTTGGTTATGTAGGTTTTACAGTTTTTGTAATGTGGCGCGTTTTTAGTACGAAATAAAATGGATGCGATTAAATACTTTATAGGTTTGGTAATATTTTCAAGCATTGGCTCGTTTGTGTTTGTCGATGCGATCGCATTTTTTAAAGTAATAGGTAAAACTAACAACTCTGTCTTATTTTCAGACTTTCTGCGCCTTGTAGTTTTAGCGGGAATGGCTGCAATTGGTTTTATGCTGGCTAAAGAAACCTTTGTTAAACCCAACGATGGGATAGTATTTTTAGGTATAGGCGCGATCGCATCCTTCACTTTGTACGCCCTAGGAATCAAGCGGAGAATGGCTGAGAAAAAAAACATCAATAAGCAGTAAGCGAGGAATTTTTTAAGAATGAACCAGTTAGCAACCAATCGTCTAATAACTATTGCCGTTAGCCACTATTGTGAAAAAGTGAGATGGGCGCTGGAATGGTTGAAGATTCCTTATGTAGAAGAATGTCACGTACCAATTTTTCATCGTTTGACTACCCGGAGGTATGGAGGTAAAAGCGTTCCGATTTTAATCACCCTAACAGGTGTTTTTAAAGACTCAACGGATATTTTGCATCATCTCGATGCGACTTCGCAAGCACCGCAGCATTTATATCCTATTGATCCTAATCAACGCCAAGAAGTAGAACAACTTGAAGAATTATTTGATAGTAAGTTAGGCGTACATATCCGCCTTTGGGGGTATCAATATCGAGGATTAGATAACCGCGAAGCTATGCGAGAAATGTGGTGTGAAGATGCGCCTAGATTTGAAAAAATTGGATTTGAATTTGCATTTCCGCTCATGAGTCGCATAGTTCAACGTGTTTACAATGTTTCTACTGCTAATGCTGCTAGTTCGTTACAAGAAATCAAACAAATTTTTGCGCTAGTAGCGGAGCGTTTAACCGACTATAAGCACGGGTATTTAGTTGGCGATAGCTTTAGCGCTGCGGACTTGACTTTTGCTGCATTGGCGGCTCCGATTTTACGACCAAAAAATCATCGCGCTACAAAATTTCTCCGTAGGGAAATAGCGCCACAGATGGCAGAAGTAGTTTTAGAATTACGTCAAACAAAGGCGGGGAAGTATGCACTGCGTCTTTACCGCGAACATCGCTAAATATTAGCCACTAACCAACTTTTGAAAGCGCGGAGATTTGGCAATTTCTGCAAAGTCTAATTCTGTTTTTGCATCTTCTTTGTAGCGAGGATTGATTTCAATTGCCTTTTGCAAGTTCTCAAGCGCTAACTTCAATTGTCCTTGGAGAGCGTAAGAGAGAGCCTTGTTGTAGTAGGGAGGCGCATAATTGGTATTAATCTCTAAAGCTTTGTCAAAGCTGGCTAGGGCTTCTTGATCGCGCTCTAATTGCACGAGTAAATAACCTTTAGAATTCCAAGCTTTATAGGAATTGGGGTTAAGTTCAATAGTTTTGTCAAAAGATGCGATCGCATCTTCGTATTTTTCTAGCACTTCTAAAGCCATCCCCCGATTTAACCAAGCTACCGCATCTTCTGGCTGAATTTGCACAGCGCGATCAAAGGATTCATAAGCCTCTTGGTGTCGTTGGAGTTTTCCTAAAGCTACACCTTTATCTACCCAAGCTTGGTGATAATTGGGAGAGAATTTGATAGTATTGTCGTAAGATGCGATCGCCTCCTCGTACTTTTGCATTCTCCCCAACACGATTCCCCGATGAAACCAAGCTAGATAATTATCTGTTTGAGTTTTTACTACATTGTCGAAAGAAGAAGTCGCATCTTCGTACCTTTTTAACTCTTTGCAACTTAACCCTCGATAGTACCAACTATCGGGATTAATGGGGTTAAGTTCTAATTCATTGTCGAAGGAGGCGATCGCCTGATCGTACTGTTTTAAGTGCCAAAATGCCATACTGCGATCGTGCCATACTTCTGGGCAATCGCGGTTGATTGCTAAAGCTAAATCGAATAAGGCGATCGCATCAGGGTAATTTTCCGCCGTTAGTTGTGCTTTTCCCTCGTTTATATAGTCTTCTGGATTTACGAATAATTGAGGATGATTAGATTTAAGCTTTTCTAATTCTGCTGTTAGCGGTTGAATTGTTTGAGTTATTTCTGCAAAAGCTACTTCTACTAACGATTGGGGAATATTACTTGCTAACTGTTGTAATATTTGCTCTTTTTGGGTTTTAGCATCTACTTGTACTTGCTCTAATTCTGCGGCTAGTCTATCTTCTAAAGTATTTAATTTATCTAAAGCTACATTTTTGCGTGTTTGAATTTCTGTTTGCAACGCCGTAAGTTGAGCAGCAAAATCCATTTCTAATTTTTTTACACTTTCTGCTGATTGGGTTTCTTGTAAGTAGATTGTTCCTTGAGATTTTTCTACTTGGCTGGCAAAATTAGTTTCTAAAGCTTTCAGGTTTTTTAAATCTGCTTCTAACTGTTCTTGCATTTTTATTTGATATTGAGCAACTTGAGCAAGAATATCAAAATGCAATTGTTCTAACTGTTTTAAACTTGAGTCTTGTTGTTGTTGAACTTGCTGCTTCGCTTGAGCTTGAATCTCTGCTAATTGTGGCGCTAGTTCTGAATCTAACTTACTCAAACTTTGCTTAATTATATCTTGCTGCTTTTGTGCTTCTATTTTTAACTGCGCTATTTCTTTAGCAACTTCATTCTCTACCTTTTTTAGGTTAGCTAAAGCTATATTTTTTCGCTCTTGAGTTTCCGATTGTATGTTAGCTAACTGTTTGGTTAAATCTGCTTGAGTTTGTTGAAAACTTTGCAATATCTTTGTTTTTTCTTGTTGCAACTCGGCTTTAAACTGAGGAGCAAGTTCGCGTCCTAAATTCTCTATATTTTGTACTAAAGAGCTTTGACTACTTGCTGTCGCTATTTGCAACTGGCTTAAACTTTCTCTAAACTCTAATTCTGACCGTTGAAAGTTTTGCAACACGATATCTTTCTGCTTCTGTAATTCGCTCTGTAGCTGAGGAGCAAGCTTTGCTCTTGACTGTTCTAAGTTTTGAATCAACAATTTTTGTCTGGTTTCAGCTTCTATTTGTAAGCTATTTAATTGCTCAATAAAGTCTGCTTCTGATTGCTCTATATTGTGCAAAACTATATCTTTTTGCTCTTGCAAAGCCGTCCTAATTTGAGGAGCAAATTCTGTATTTAACTGTCGGAGATTTTGCGTTAATAAATTATGTCTGGTATCTATTTCTATTTGTAACTTTTTCAGCTTCTCTGTAAATTCTGCTTCTAATTGCTGAATGTTTTGGCTGATTTCATCTTTTTGAACTTTTAAGTCTGCCTCTAGTCGATTAGGAAAATTCGCGCTTAGTTTTTCAAGGTTTTGAATTATTGATTGTTGCCTTTCCTCAGCTTTAAATTGCAATTGATTCAAAGCTTTAATAAACTTTGATTCTGATTGTTTTAAACTTGCTACTACCTCATCTTTCTGTTGCTGAAGAACCGTTAATTCTTGAGGTAGGTCTGACTTTAATTGAGTCAAATCTTTAAGAATCAAAAAATGATGTTTTTGCGCGTCGTTTTGTAATTCCTGCAAACGTTCTGCAAAAACTGTTTCTGATTGTTCTAAAGTATGCTTTGCTCTATTTATTTGCGTCTCTAAATTTGTTAATAACTGTTGTTTTGCTCGTGTAAATTCTGCTTGATGGTTAGATAACTGCTCTTTTTGTATCGCTATTTCTTGATGCAAATCTTCCGTTTCAGTATTTAGCTCGTCGGCGGTATCTTGCGCGGAAACTATGGTACTTTCAACTAGCTTATTCGCTTCAGCAAGTTTTGTTTCTAATGCTTCTAAATCGTGGAGATTGGTTTTGATTGCTTCAGCTAATTGTTTAACTATTTTGCGCCGGGTTGCAAATAAAGTTGCGATCGCAATTACTAGCAGCAACACCAAAACACCCAGGAGTATATTAAACAGGGTGACAGTGCGATTAAATTCCCGACTCGCTGCTGTTTGCGTTATTGAGCTTTGAGGCGGGGTTTGTTGCGCCAAAACGGGTGACAATGACGATAGTACGCTCAAAGACAACAGGAAAGTAATTAAATGTGTAGGTTTGCGCTGCATTGAAATGTCTCCCGTGCCTATGAGCCAAATTGAAAAATTGCTTATCTTACTTAAGATAAACAACTCTTACTCTATCAATGTTTCTAGTTGAAAGATAACAGAAAGGTTGTTTGCAGGCATAGCAACGGTTTTGACTAAATTAAGTTGTTGAGATTTGGCAACAGCGACTACTTTATCTAAATCTCTGACACCCCAATTAGGATTTTGCTCCCGTAAGCTTTCGTCAAAAGCAATATTACTAGGCGAAGTATGCTTTCCGTCGCGAGTAAAAGGGCCATAGAGATACAAAATACCACCGGGAGGTAAAATCTGTTTCGCGCCTGTCATTAAGCCTAGACAAGCCTCCCAAGGGGCAATGTGAATCATGTTAATGTTGACGATCGCGCTAATTGGTTCAACTCCTAATTCCCAAATTGGCTGACAAGCATCTAAAATAATTGGCGGATATAAGTTTTCAGACTTAGTGTAACTTCTCCAAGCATTAATACTAGCGATCGCTAAAGGATTAGGATCTGTTGGTAGCCAATGGCGAGGCGTAAGACGAGGTGCAAAAAATACCGCGTGTTCTCCCGTACCACTAGAAACTTCTAAAACTGTGCCTGTAGGTGGTAAAACTTCTAAAAGTACATCTAAAATTGCCTCGCGGTTACGTTCGGTTGCGGGAGCGTATTGTCTAGCATCGGGATAGTTATTCAACTTTACAGCGCCCTTCTAAGTTACATTCAAGCTTTTGAGTGCGATTGCGTTCAATGGTAGCTAAATCTGGTCTTCCGGTGAGTTTTAGCCGCCAAGATGCCCAGATACTATACAGAGTATCAGCAATAAAATCAAATATCGGTAGCTTGGTTATAGCGTAAATCCACCCCATCCCCAAAACTTCGTAAACGCGGCGAAAAACCTCAACATTTTTAACAATCGTACCGTCTGGTAGTACGGCGTGGATTCTTCCCATTGCTGTTTTAAAGTCAATATTGCCGTTGTCTTCAGGATTATAAAATTCGTCCGCTATATCTACAAAAGCTACCAATCCTCGCCCAGCATCCCGTTTCTGCAAAAAGTTGACTTCGCGCAAGCACAAAGGGCATTCACCGTCGTATAACAGCTTAATTTGCCAAGGTTGTGTAGCCGTAGTCGCTTGAGACTGTGTTTTCGACGAAAGCATAATGATTTAGATATGTAAATGTAGCTATCTTCTATTTTAAGAAATATTAAGCAGTAACAGGCAGAGAAAATTGGGAATTGGTCATTGAGAATTTTTAACCGCTACCCTGTAATTAAAGTATTCACACATAGAGAACTAACTATGATTGACCTTTATTACTGGACAACGCCCAACGGTCATAAGATTACGATGTTTTTAGAGGAAGCTGGTTTACCTTACAATATTTTTCCCATTAATATCGGATCGGGAGATCAATTTAAGCCAGGATTTCTCAAAATTTCTCCTAATAACCGGATTCCGGCAATAATTGACCGCGAACCCACAGGCGGCAGCGAACCTATCTCTGTATTTGAGTCTGGGGCGATTTTGCTATATTTAGCTGAGAAAACTAATAAGTTAATTCCTACCGATGTGCGCGATCGCGTAGCGGCTTTAGAATGGTTATTCTGGCAAATGGGAGGATTAGGCCCAATGGCGGGACAAAATCATCATTTCAATCGTTACGCACCCGAAAAAATCCCCTATGCTATAGACCGTTATGTTAACGAAACGGGACGCTTGTATGGCGTGTTAAATAAGCGCTTAGAGTCTAGAGAATTTGTTGCTGGTAGTTATTCAATTGCTGATATTGCTTCCTATCCTTGGATTACAGGTTATGAATTGCAGGGTCAAAACTTAGATAATTTCCCGAACTTAAAGCGCTGGTTTGAAGCAATTAAGGCGCGTCCATCGACTATTCGCGCTTACGAAAAAGCCGAGGAGTTTAAAAATCAACCCCTTGATATTGAAAAGTCGAGACAGTTATTATTTAACCAGTCTGCAAAGACTATCGGCGACGCTTAAATGTTTCCTAGTTTTTTGCCCTACGAAGTTAATTTACTGCAAGAAAACAACTCAATTACTTTAGCAAAAGGTATTAAACGATCGCAAATTAGGACTTCTTTAAGCCAAAATGCGATCACAACTGCTTACGTTTGCCAAGGTACAGGAACGCCAATACTATTACTACATGGTTTTGATAGTTCTGTTTTAGAGTTTCGCGCCCTTTTCCCTTTACTGGCTAAAAGCAACCAAACATGGGCGGTTGATTTATTGGGTTTTGGATTTACCCAAAGATTACTAGAAATTGATTACAATCCCAGCACAATCAAAACTCATTTATATGCCTTTTGGCAAACGCTAATCAACCGCCCAGTAATGCTAGTTGGTACGTCTATGGGAGGTGCTACCGCCATAGATTTTACTTTGTCCTATCCCCATGCTGTTGAAAAACTGGTATTAATCAATAGTGTGGGTTTTAGTGGTGATTTCCCGTTAGGAAAATTGTTGTTTCCGCCACTAGATTATTTAGCAATAGAGTATTGGCGACAGCGCAAATTGCAAGCACTATTTTTAGGTAGTAAGTTCGGTAACTTAAAGCCTGGAGAAATTGAAGCGATTAGATGTGCGGTACTACACTTAGAAATGTCTAATTGGCAAGCTGCAATGATGAGCTTTACTAAAAGTGGCGGTTATGGTGATTTAGCGGGAAGAATTGCCCAAATTAATACGCAGACATTAATTTTGTGGGGTCAATTGGATGAAACATTGCCGAAGATAGATGCGGAAAAGTTTAATAGAGCGATCGCCCATTCTCGGCTACTATGGCTTGATTGCGGTCATGTTCTCCATTTAGAGCGATCGCAAATTGTAGCAAATCAGTTACAGTTATTTAATAATTCCGGCATTAAAAACTTGCTCGGCGGTCAAATTTAAGTCTTTTAAAGTTGGGGATTTAATAACTTCGTCCAACCGAAATTGATTAACTTGATACTCGTCTTCAACTAAACTATAAACAGAAATTGTCGGTTGTTTAGGGTCGCCTATATACCGCTTACCGCCCAAACCTAAGTAGTCTACAATCCAGTATTCAGGAATGCCCAAAGTCTCGTAGTCTGTAAGCTTGTGTCCGTAGTCTGTGCGCCAATTAGTGCTAACAACCTCGATAACTAATCTAACAGAATTACCAACTGTGATAATTGATTCTCTTTCCCATCTAGGATCGCTTGTAATAGCTTGTCTATCCAAAACTATCAAATCGGGTTCATAGCCAGAGCGATCGCTATCAGACTTGATTACGCACTCTTTGGGTATAAAGTAAGGGAGTTGGTATTGTCTAATTGCAAAGTTAAGTTCTGCGGCAAGAAAACCTGCTATTTCTGAGTGTTTCCCAGTCGGTTTAGGCATTTCGACAATTATGCGATTGTGCAATTCATAACGAGATTCTGACTTTTCTGGATACCAAGCAATAAACTCGTCAAAGGTCACTTGTTTAGATATGGTCTGAATCATAACTGATAATACAGGTAATTTTAAAATTGCCTTGGTTGCTCTTGGCGACTTCTACTATTATTTAACATTATCCCCAAACCTATCAAACTCAACGTCAATAGTAATAGCATTAACCAATCTCCAGCACGCACATACAATGTTTTTGTTTCCCGACGATAAATAGTTGCAGCGTGTAATTGATAAGTATTGAGCTTAGAGATCCACTCTGTTTTGCCGTGGGGATCAACAATTCCAGAATAACCTGTATTTGTGGCTCGTACAGCCCAGCGACTATTCTCAATTGCCCTCATTACATCCTGAGCATGGTGTTGAGCAGGCATGGCGGGGCTGTAGTGGGCGTTATTAGCAGCGCTGAGGATAAATTGACCTCCTAGAGCAGTTTGGCGGCGTAAATGCTCACCAAAGGCTGATTCATAACAAATACTGGAAGTCGCTCGTCCGAAAGGTGTGTCAAATACTTGGTTATCTGCACCTGCAACTTGATGGGCTTCTAAGGGGGAAAGGCGATTTATTAATGTTCCTAAAACTTCTGCAAAGGGAATATACTCGCCCAAAGGTACTAATTTTACTTTGTTGTAGCGGCTGTAAATTTGTCCTGTACCTGTAAGCGTAAACAAACTATTTGTATAGCTGCTTCCTTGTTCTCCAAAAGCTCCCAACCAAGCAACAACACCTTTTTCCTGCACTGCTTGATAAAAAGAACTACTCAGTATATCTCGCCAAAACAAAGGCAAAGCTCCTTCGGGGGTCAAAACTGCCTCAACTCCTTGGTCAGCAAGAGTTTTGTAGCCTGTGGTATAACCTTCAATCGCCCGACGTAAACCACCTTCGTAAAGCTTGATTTCGTTCGGAATATTACCTTGAATAATGCCTACTTTTAAAGCGGTTTGGGGAGGTTGAATTAGTGGCTGACTAGCTAATCCCCAACCAATTAAATGCAATCCAATTAGCAAAGAAGCCGCATAACTTAAGTAACTTCTACTACGGTGCAACCAAGCTTCAGCAATTAACAAGTTAACCGCGACTAGAGCGGCGGTTATTGCCGTAGTACCTGATATTTGACCTAAATGTAAAATTGCGATGTTGTGGGGGCTTTGAGTATAGGCGAGCGTAGTCCACCACAATGATCCCCTACTCCAAATACTTTCTAAACCGCACCATAGGGTTGTAGCAACTAAAACGCGGAGGGGAAAAGTTAATTCTTTTCTCAAAAAAGTCATGCTAGTTGCCCAAACTGCAACTAAAGCTGCTCCCCACAGTGTGAGAAATATCCAGCAAAAAGCAGCGATCGCTAAACTAGCAAACCAAGGTACTCCCATCCATATCATCGGATGAATACCTGTAATCCACCAAATCGCTACACCGTGATAGCCAATTCCCCACAGCAAGCCGCAAAGGAAAGTATTAGCCCCTTCAATAATTAAAATCCATAGCGGTGCTAAAGCAATCCAAGCTAAAAACCATGCGCTTACGGGTGCAACAGTTAAACCCATCAGCACCCCAGCGACTAAAGCAATAAATAGGGGGAGAAAACCCCCCACTTTTATAGGTTTACTCTGTCTCCATTTCATCATCAATGACACTAGGCGGTACTAAAGCAACATCGGCGATCGCATCGTCTTCATCTAATCGTTGCACCCTTACCCCGGTAGCGGTTCTAGACTGCGTGGGAATAGCGTTGACGGTTTGACGAATAATAATCCCGCGACTTGTCACCATCATTAATTCATCATCAGTATTGACAACACAGAGGGCTGCAAGTTTGTCTTGGGTTTTACGGGGTTTAAATTTGGTGGCAATTTTCCCCTTAGTTGCCCGGTTGTACAATTTAAACTGAGCCACAGGTACGCGCTTACCATAGCCTCCCATAGTAATAATTAATACCCAAGGGCCGGTTCCCTCAGTAACAGCTACTTCTTCACCTTCAGCAATTTCGACTTCAGTTTCCGTAACTTCTATTTCATCAATTTCTACTTCCTCGGCTTCAGTATCTAATACAGGCAAAGTGGCAAGAACAGCACTAGGCAATATATCCATCCCAATTAGCTCGTCGCCAGCTTTAAGTTTCATCGCTCTTACGCCGCGAGTTGCTCTACCTAGAGGGCGCAATTGTTCTTTATTGGTTCTAAAGTGAATTGCCATCCCCGAACGCGAACCGATAATGATACTGTCTTCATTTCTTGCTCGTCGTACCCACCGAAGCTCATCGCCATCTTCTAAAGAAATTGCAATTAATCCATTTGCCCGAATATTACTAAAAGCTGCTAAATCAGTTTTTTTGATGTAACCGTTGCGAGTCAACATTACCAAGTATTCATCGCTAGTAAATTCGCTAACAGGAACTATGGAAGTAATTTTTTCATTTCTAGGGATGGGCAACATCTGCACAATGGGCGCACCTCGGCTAGTGCGGGATGCGGCAGGGATTTGGTAAGCTCTCAGAGAATAAACTACACCGCGATCGCTAAAAAATAATATGCTGTCATGATCGCAACAAGTTAGAAAATGCTCAATCCCGTCATCTTCCTTAATTTTTGCTCCCGCTTTACCGCGCGTTGCTCTACTTTGCGCCTCAAAGGTGCTTACAGGCATCCGCTTAATGTAACCTTGCTCTGTCAGCAAAATTAAAGCTTTTTCATTGGCGATTAAGTCAATGTCTCCTAGTTCCCCTAAATCTCGCTCAATTACTGTGCGTCTGGGGGTGGAGTGAGCAGCTTTTATTTGCCCTACTTCAGTTTCAACAATTTCTAAAATCCGTTCGCGTCTTGCCAATATGTCTTGCAAATCGGTAATTTGGGTTTGCAAATCATCGTGTTCGTTGCGGATTTTATCAGCTTCCAATGCTGTTAAGCGGCGAAGTTGCATCTGCAAAATTGCATCGGCTTGTTGTTCGCTAAGAGAGTAAGACTCAATTAACTCGGTTTTGGCTGTAGGTGAATCGGCGGCTTGACGAATTGTGATGATAATCGCATCTAAATTAGCTAGAGCAATTAGCAAGCCTTGCAACAGGTGATCTCGTTCTTCGGCTTTACGCAATTCGTACTGAGTGCGGCGGGTAATTGAAACAATGCGAAAGTCTAAAAATACTTGTAAAAACTGGCGCAGGGTTAGCAACTGAGGATCGTTATTTACTAGCGCTAACATATTTGCGCCAAAGTTTGCTTGTACAGGTGTTTGCTTGTACAGGTTGTTTAGCACTACGCGGGGATAGGCATCGCGCTTTAGTTCTATAACTACTCGCATCCCATCGCGATCGCTTTCGTCCCGAATATCGGCAATTCCTTCTAGGCGCTTTTCGTTCACCATTTCGGCGATTTTCTCGATCAGCGCTGCCTTATTTGTCTGGTAAGGCAATTCGGTAATAATAATCGCTTCTCGGTCGGGACGACCTCTTTGTTCTACGGTTTCAATTGTTGCTACTCCGCGCATACAAATTGAGCCGCGTCCAGTAGTATAAGCTTCTTTAATTGCTGCTGTGCCTAATATCTGCCCTCCAGTAGGAAAGTCAGGGCCAGGAATATACTGCATTAATTCCAGATCGGTAATTTCTGGATTACGAATCAAAGCAACTAAGCCATCAATCACTTCACCCAAGTTGTGGGGGGGAATATTTGTTGCCATCCCGACGGCAATTCCCGAAGAACCATTGAGCAACAACTGGGGAATCCGCGCGGGTAGTACGGTGGGTTCTTGCTGCGAACCGTCGAAGTTGTCGCTAAAGTCTACTGTTTCTGCTTCTATATCTCGTAATAACGAGTCCCCGGTTAATGACTGCAAGCGACATTCGGTGTATCGCATGGCGGCGGGTGGATCGTTGTCTATTGAGCCAAAATTACCATGTCCGTTGATGAGAGGCGATCGCATAGAAAAGTCTTGCGCCATCCGCACCAAAGCATCGTATACCGCCGTATCTCCATGGGGGTGATACTTACCCAACACTTCCCCGACTACACGGGCGCACTTACGAAACGGGCGATCGGCGGTTAGTCCTAGTTCGTGCATTGCGTAAAGAATGCGGCGATGCACAGGTTTTAGACCATCCCTGGCATCTGGAAGCGCCCGACCTACAATTACGCTCATCGCGTATTCTAGGTAAGACCGGGACATTTC
>QQTW01000036.1_pt1 | contig 82488 bp, 69 predicted proteins | sample 1904831 | NCBI WGS metagenome assembly QQTW01 (sample SAMN09435610, study PRJNA476489) | Subsurface metagenome, whole genome shotgun sequencing project. | reverse complement strand
ATGACTCTAAAATAGTTTTCCAAGCCCGATTCGCAAAATTATGCTGGTCAATAAATTTACCTTTAGGGCTGGTAAAAATGAAGTCATCAGGATTAATTATTTCAGGTTTTGTGTCATCCAAAATTGATTGAACTTCAGAATTAATAGGAAAGTCACGCTTTGTTTGAGTTTTAAGACCTTCTTTTAGAACTAAACCAGCTTCTGAAATAACTACTGATTGTTTAAATTTAATCACCCCTTTTTCAATATGCTTCCATTGCAGTGCTATTGCTTCTGATGGTCTACAACCAGTAAAGAATAAGAATCTAACAAAGTTAGTGTAATAGCAATAATATCTGTTAGCTGCGAAAGTTTTAATAATTAAATCTCTTTCCTCTTTGGTAAATGGATTAATCTCGTTTTCTTCTGATAATCCTAATGGTGTTTCAATCTTCATTCCCACAAACGGATTAGTAGAAAGCAACTTTTCTGCTACCGCCCAACCACAGCAAGCTTTTAACTGAGTTAAGGCCCTTTTAGCAGCATTAGGGGTAAGGTTAGCTAGCAAATAATTTCTAATCAGCTCTACATCCTCTAAAGACTTACTAGGTAGTCTGTTAATGTGGTTTTTCTGCTTAGTGAAGTCCTTGGCGTAGGTAGAGGGGCTGACTTGGGGTTTCTTAAACTCACTATACCTATTCCAAAGTTCGTCTAATTTGGGTTTAGGCTTCCCAATTGGTGTAACTGGTGTAACCGTACTTAGAGCAGATTTAGGCTTGTACTTCTGTAGGGTTTCGTCAAACCGTTCGGATAAAATGTCTTTTTCAATCTCAGATGCTCTAAATTCTGCCAGCTTCTTGTTAGCAGGGGTATCGGCTAAACCTGTAGAGATGTAATGACGCTTGCCTCCATAAGAAAAAACTAGCTGCAAACGCCCATTGGAGGCTTTAAGTTGCACAGAACCTTTAGTAGCTTTATGTTGGGTGTCTTTTGAGTACATTGGCTATTTTTTTGGGGTAAACTCCTCTACTCTACCCTAGTTTTACCCCAACTTTACCCCAATCTTGAGTTTAAAGTATCCAAAAACGACAAAAAATTATCTGCTCCCTCAGAGCTTGAACCTCTTTTGGTAGCCTACAACCCTTGATAAATGCTAGAAACTCGCTTTATACTTAAAAATGCCGGGAGGCAGAATTGAACTGCCGACACGAGGATTTTCAGTCCTCTGCTCTACCAACTGAGCTATCCTGGCGGACGGACTAACTTGTTACTTTTTTTTAGCGGTTTGTTTTTACCGCTTTATTAAGTTAGCAAACATACAAAATATTGGCAAGTACCTAAGTCAAAATTTATCATGTAGTTTTGCTTGTCAACTTCACCCAGCTAAACACGGTGACAAAGAGCAAAAACTCCAACAGTACGATGCTCGGCCCAGATGCAAAGTTAAATAGACTAGACACCAACATTCCACCTATGCTGCCAATTGTCCCTAAAATCATGGATGTGGTTAAAAAGCGGCTGAATTGATGGCTCAGCAATTTAGCAGTAGAAGCAGGAATGACCAAAAAGGCGTTCACTAACAAAACTCCCACAGCTTTGATCGCTACGGCAACAGCAAGGGAAAGTAGAACAACAAAAACGTAGCGATACAGTTGAACTGGAATTCCTTGCACTTGTGCTACAGCCGGATTGAGTGTCAACAAAATTTGCTGTCGTAAAGTTGAAAGTAAAAAAATGCTGCTACCTACAAGCACAACCAGAGTCAAAATCAAATCCGTTGCATCGATCGCCAGAATATCACCGAACAGTACGCCCATCAAATTACCCCGATACCCCTGGATTAAGCTAGTCAAAAGCACACCGATCGCTAATGCACCAGACAAGACAACACTCAGAACGCTGTCACTTGATAAATTAGTTTGGTCAATCAGGTAGAGGACGACCAAGCCAAAGACTAAAGTAAAAGGTAGCAGCATCCAAGTTGGGTTTAACTGTAGCAGTACGCCTAAAGCAACACCTACTAAAGCCGCGTGGCCTACAGCATGACTGAAAAAAGATAATTGTCGCAACGTGACAAACGTGCCGAGTAAGCCGCCAAGCAATCCCATCAACACAGCACCTGCGATCGCCCGCTGCATGAAAGGAAATTGCAACAAATTCACCAGGTTATCGAAGGAAGCAAAGGCTAACGGGCTGCAAAAATAGTAATTTAACAAATTCATCTTGAAGTAAGTCGTAATATTAGCCCACGCTATACTTGGGGTATCTGAAGATTAAACAACAGCAAACATTCAAAAACCTATCGCTCGAATGTCAGTTTACTCTGCTGCTAATCAAGCTATACCTAATTCGCTTTCAGAGGCAGAGCGTCTTAAGTGCAATCCACCTCATCCAGTCAATGTGGATGGAGTCTCTCACCTGCAAAATTTTATCCTCAAGACGGACAAGGCTCAGCGAATGGCTGAGTTTTTCAGCCTTTTGGGAGATGCAAACCGTTTGCGTATTCTTTCAGTGTTAGCCCAAAAAGAATTATGTGTTTGCGACTTGGCAGCCGCACTTGAGATGAGCGAATCAGCCGTTTCTCATCAATTGCGGACATTACGAGTAATGCGACTTGTGAGCTACCGCAAGCAGGGACGCAATGTTTTCTATCACCTCCAAGATAGTCATGTCTTGAATCTTTATCAATCTGTCGCCGAACACCTTGATGAAAAGGATGAAGGCTAAAGGCTGAAGGCTGAAGAGTTTAAGGTAAGAGGATCGATGTAAGAGGATCGATGTTTTGAATGCTTGAATGCCCGCTATTCTTGACTTCATACTTCATCCTTTATCCTTCATACTTCATCCTTTATCCTTCATACTTCATCCTTTATCCTTCATACTTCACACTTCATCCTTTAGTTAGTTGTGGTGATGTTGGTAACGACTGAAGCTGGGGCCGTAGGTAGCTAAGAGGTTGTGGGGCGAGAGAGCAGTATCTGGTGTGCCAGTGCAAACAACTGTTTGGTTAAGGCAAAGAACGCGATCGCAATGGCGGCTAACCATATCAATATCATGGGAAACCTGCAACACCGTCCAATGTTCCTCGCGTTTGAGTTCATTGAGCAAAGCATAAAAATCAGCCGCACCTTGCATATCTACGCCTGCAAACGCTTCATCTAATACCAAAAGCTTTCGCGGCATGACTAAACAGTAAGCTAGTAATACCCGCTTTAATTCGCCTCCACTGAGACTACCGATCTCTTGATGTTTGAGATGGTAAGCATCAACTCGCTGCAACGCTTGAGCGATCGCTGTTTGTTTCTCCCCTTGTCCCCTTGTCCCCCTCCACCACAACGAGAGATAATTAAAAGGAGACGAACTTACCCATCCCAACCCCACCAACTCGCTGACAGAGATGGGAAAGGTGCGATCGAAGATAAAATTTTGTGGCATATAGCCTATTTGATGACACAGATGCCCCAAGCGTTCTATCGGGCGACCAAAAATTTCAATTTTTCCATATTTACGCGGTATTATCCCCAATAGCGCTTGCACTAAGGTGCTTTTTCCTGCTCCATTTGGCCCAACCACTGCTGTATCTGTCCCTGGTAATAATTCAAATGAAACATCCCGGACAGCCAGATATTTGTCTTGATAAACTGTTAAGCCTTCTACCTTGAGAATGGGGAATTGGCTACTAGATACTTCAGGATACATCATTACTACCGACAAGCTGTTTCCAAAGTTTGCAGATTTGCTTTCATTGCTGTGAAATAATGTTGGGGATTTGTAGATCCTGTTTCCAAGGAATCTAAGGGACGTAGAGTCAAATTCAAATCTTGAGAGAGACTTTTAAGCAACTTATTATCCACTCCTGGTTCTCCAAAAAGTGCCTTGACTTTATACTGCTTCACTGCCGCTAGGGCTTTTTGCACGTCCTGGGGTGACAATTGATCTTCTGGAATCTCTACGACTGCAACTTGTTTAAGCTGATAGCGTTTAGCTAGGTAGGGATAAGCATCATGAAAAGTAACGAAGGTACAGTTAGAATATTTTTGCAACTGCTGTTTAAACTCTTTGTCCAGTGCCTCTAACTGTTGGGTATAAGCCGCTGCATTTGCCTGGTAAGTTGCTTTGTTTTTCGGATCGGCTGCAATTATTCCATCACGAATATTTGCTACCTGCTGTTTTGCTAGAACTGGATCGAGCCAGACGTGGGGATTACCAGTGTTGTGTTCGTGACTTTCAGATGCGGCTGTATTTACTACTGGTGAAATTGCTTCTAAAGCTTGAATTCCTTTGCTGGCTTCAACTTGATTCAACCGAGAGTTTTCAGCATTTCTAACTGTATTTTCGAGAAATTCCTCAAACCCTAAGCCATTTTTAACCAATACATCAGCTGTTGCGATCGCTTGTACGTTCGCAGGTGTCGCCTGATACTCGTGTACTTCTGCTCCTGGTGGCACCAAAATTTCAACCTGCGCTGTTTCTCCAACCACTGCTTTGCTAAACCAATACATTGGCAGAAATGTAGACACCACTTTTAGTTGCTTTGATGCCGCATCCCCGGATTGAGAAGACGATGGAGATGAATTAGATGGGTTGCATCCTGTGGTAACTGACAACAGTAGCATTGACATCAGGGTTAAACCATCTTGCCAGCACACTCGATGTTGGCGCTGAGGGCGGCTCACAATTTTTCTCCTTATAATTTGAATGATTAAATGGCGAGTGGTAGCGCCTCAATGATAATGAATATTATTTTACACGCTATTAGAATGAAAATCACTATCAAAATATGGTCGCAAGGGCTCGATCAAAATATCTATGGAAGAACAGGCAATTCAATCAAGCCCCTAGGACATTAGTGTTGATTAATAGCTAAAAAAACCCTCACTTTCCAGTCAGGGTGTCTCTGTCCTTGGTTGTGAGAAGTTGGGCGTAAATACTTACGACTTACGACTTATTCGCGATCGCATCAACATCCCAGCATCAACAACAAGGACTAGCTAAAACCAGCACTGCTTCAGCCAGAGGATTTTGAGACTTTCTAGGTGCGATCGCCAGTTGCAGCTTACTATTGTCTCCAGTACGAGTTGCAGGCTCTAATCGTTCCCGTAGCGTTCCTGTTGCTGTTCCCGTACCAGCGCCTTTGGCATCGGTGCGTAAAGCCGTAATTATTTCTGGTGAGTTAGAGCCAATTAAATACAAACCATACTCTTGATTCGGCGTTAACCCTCGTACCATCACATCTAATCCATCTATTTCTCCAAGCGCTCGAAGCGTAATACTACCAACAGCATTACCTTTGTTGGGTGCTTTCAATGCTGCGTTCAGCGCCAGCAGCTTAGAGTCGGGGGATTGAAGATTATCTAAACCCTCTCCCGTAGGCACTGCGTTCGGCACATAGACGATGGCTTGCGGTGCGTAGCCCACAGGTAGGCGCTCAACTTGCTGCTGTGTCAAAGTGTCAATTACATCAACCGCATCGCCATTTTCCAACCCTACATATATCCGCGTACCGTCACCTGAAGGCCATATACCATGTGGTAGTTCACCTACTGAAATTGTTGTCACTAGTTTGGGGCTAGCATCCCGGCGATACACCTTGACATGATTCAGTCCGCCCACAGTTACATAAGCAAACTTACCATTACTGTTATCTGCAAAATTAACATGATTGGTGACGGGGCCAGTTTCTAGAACTGTCTTAATTGTCAAGCTTTCAGTATCGAGTACGCTCACTTTACCGACATCTTTGTGGGTAAACCAAACCTCGCTACCATCAGAGGTAATGGCAATGTTGGGTGAAAACGGACTGACAACAGGAATTTGCTTAATTACCTGATAGGAGCGCGTATCTACTACGTCGAGTTGGGGAGTAAAGCTAGAGCAGATATAAGCTTTGCTACCATCAGGGCTGAACATAATCATACCCGGCCCTGTAGCTACCTTAACTTGACGCACCTCTTTCAAGGCGAGGGGATCGATTACAGAAATGTAGTCTTGACCCCGCACGGCTACCCACAACTCTTTACCATTGGGAGTGAAAAAGCCTTCATGGGGAGATCTGCCAATATAAATCTTGCCTTTAATTGCATTTGTTGCTGTATCGATGAGTGTTACTGAGTTAGAACCAGTCGAAATTACAGCAAGCGTGCGACGATCTGGCGAGTAACCCAAACCATGAACGTTTAATTCCCCTCGGTACAAAGGACTAAGAACATTAGGACGGGGATTCCCTAAAGCAATGTGCCCCAATAAAGTATTAGTAGCTGGGTTAATTACAGAAACTGTATTAGAAGTTTGGTCAGCGGTATAGATGCGATCGCGACTGGTGATAGATAGCCCTGCTTCAGCAGAGATCGCTTTGCTTGGTGCGGTAGGAACGATTCCTATTGCTAAAGCTAGTAGCAGCGAAACGATCATTATACCAGGAAACAGTGCTTTTTTAAGCAGGGACATCGGAAAAAACTCCTTTGTGATTGATAAATCCTGACAGAGTGGCGAGTTTTGCGTTGATTGAAGCTAAATCGAAATAAGGTCACTTGTGGACAGTCAAAGGCAGTCTCGTATTGTCAAGCAAATTAATAGAGTTACAAAATTTTGCTTCAGAATGAAAATTGCCCAAAATTTTATCAGGCTTGTTTTTAAAGTCAACTAAGTTACGGTAGTGTTACGGTTAAGAACTGCGTATTATATCAAGATTTATTAATACTTTACTATTGCCAAAACTGTTTTTTCTGTCAAACTAATTAAGAAAATATCTCATTTAGTCAATTTTGAGAGATAATTAACTTTTTCTAGACTCTGCTATTAAGCAATGTCTAGCTTGAACTTGGTGTGAGGAAACGAGGAAAAAATGACTAAAAGTTTGTGGAATTCGCTTTTGGTTAGTCCAGCTGCGATCGCAGCCATGCTGTTGATAAGTGCGGTGCAGCCAGCAACAGCTAATTCAGTTGAGCTAGAGCAAACACCTAGCCCAAAACAATTTACCTCAGTGCCTGCTGCTTCCAGCGTGAATAATAGTAACACAATGGCGCAGGTAACATCAGTATCCCAATTATCAGACGTGCAACCTACAGACTGGGCTTTCCAAGCGTTGCAATCTTTAGTAGAACGCTATGGATGTATTGCCGGATACCCAGATGGGACTTTTAGAGGTAATCGGGCACTGACGCGATATGAGTTTGCGGCGGGGTTGAATGCTTGCTTGGATCGAGTCAACGAATTGGTTGCAACCGCATCGGCTGGAGTAGGCAAAGAAGATTTAGCGACTCTGCAAAAGTTACAAGAAGAATTTAGCGCCGAATTAGCTACTGTGCGCGGACGGGTAGATACATTAGAGGCTGCGACAGCAGAATTAGAAGCGAATCAGTTTTCCACTACCACCAAATTAAGTGGAATCGTCGTCGCTGCCGTTGCTGGAATTGCTAATGGTGATAATGTTGAGACTGGCAACGAAGCAGATCGCTCAGTTGTACTTGTGGATCGGGCGCGTTTAGAGTTTAATACCAGCTTCACGGGACGCGATCTGCTGTATACTTTAGTGTCTGGTGGAAACTTCAGGGGATTTGAGCCAGTTACCGGAACGACTCAAGGGGAACTATCGTTTTTACGCGCCCAAGACGAAGATCAACCGGACAATGATTTTGGTCTGGAAACTCTAGAATATACCTTCCCGTTGACCGATAGTACAGAAGTTTTAATAGGTATGGCGGGTGTTGCGTTTTATGACTTCACCGACACTGTAACTCTGTTTGATGGAGATGGTGATTCGGGGGCATTGTCTCAGTTTGGTACGCGCAATCCAATTTATAATTTGGGTGATGGTGCTGGTTTGGGTATCAAGCAACAGCTTGGTAAGAGCTTCGAGGTGAGCTTAGGATATTTGGCAGACGACCATAACGATCCAGCCCAAGGAAGTGGTTTATTTAACGGCCCTTATGCTGCTATTGGTCAATTGCTATTTAAGCCGAGCGATCGCTTCAATTTAGGCTTAACTTACGCCCGTTCCTACAATAGTGACGTTACTGGCGAAAGTAGTGGTATTGGGCCATTTGCTAGATTTGACGAGGAATTTTTAGAAAATATAGGAATACCAGAATCTAGTGTGCCTTCATTCAGTAATTCCTATGGTGTAGAGTTGTCTTGGCGACTGAGCGATAAGATTGTCGTGGGTGGTTGGGCTGGTTATACCAGAACTAGTTTGCTTTCCTCAGTTAATGGCGCGTTTGACCGGGGAAGTGTTGATATTTGGAACTATGCTGTCACCCTAGCTTTTCCCGATCTAGGTAAAGAAGGAAATCTTCTCGGTTTCGTCTTTGGTATGGAACCAAAAGTCACTAATTCCAGCATCGCTCAAGTGGCTGAAGATGATGACAATTCATTCCATATCGAGGGTTTCTACCAGTACCAACTAACAGATAATATTGCCATCACACCAGGAATTATTTGGATTACCTCACCAGGTTTCAACAATGGCAATGAAGATCTTGTGATCGGTGCGTTGCGAACCACTTTCTCTTTCTAAATCATCACAGTAGCGATTGAGAGACGCGCTTAGGTGCGTCTCTATTTATTGATTTTGGTAGTAATTGGAATTGTGATGCGATCGCAAACAAAGAGGGGAAAAGCTGCGATCGCAATTGCTAACAATTAATCCCCAGCAATGCAATCGCAGAAACTCAAAAACGAAAATATAGCAATCCCATTTGAATCATGAAATACTCGTCGTAGCTGTCATTAGTCATTGGTCATTTGTCATTAGTCAAGAGGTCTATTCGTACAAATTACAAATGACAAAGGACAAAGGACAACCATTACGAAAGATTTACGAATCATTTAGGAGTGTTCGTGGCTACCAAGTTGAATTTGGTAGCCATGAGAAAGCGATTGAGGAATTCCTCTTACCTCTTACCCTTCTGTAGGGGCGCATAGCTATGCGCCCCTACCCTCTAGCCCCTAGCCCCTAGCCCAACCACCGGGCAGCATCTTTAGCATGATAAGTCAAAATCAAATCAGCGCCAGCCCGTTTAAAGCTAGTCAAAGTTTCCATCACTATCCGCTGTTCGTCAATCCAGCCGTTGAGGGCAGCTGCCTTAATCATCGAATATTCACCAGAAACATTGTAGGCAGCAACTGGTAAATTAGTTGCTTCCTTCACCCGCCAGATAATATCCATATATGATAAAGCTGGCTTCACCATGAGCATATCTGCCCCTTCAGCAATATCAAGTTGAATTTCTTTGAGTGCTTCCTTGGCATTGCCTGGGTCCATTTGATAGGTGCGGCGATCGCCAAACTGTGGTGTTGATTCAGCAGCATCGCGGAACGGCCCATAATAAGCCGAAGCATACTTAGCAGCATAGGACATAATCGGCGTATCTTCAAATCCAGCTGCATCTAAACCCTGGCGGATTGCCTGAACAAATCCATCCATCATCCCCGAAGGCGCGATGATGTCTGCCCCTGCTTTGGCTTGAGAAACTGCTGTTTTCTTCAGTAACTCCAGCGTCGGATCGTTCAAAACCCGTCCGGTTAAGTCACCAACTTCTAAATATCCACAGTGACCGTGAGATGTATATTCGCACAAGCAGGTGTCGGCAACAACAATTAAATCTGGCACTGCTTCTTTCACAGCAGTAGCAGCTTTTTGCACGATGCCGCAATCATGCCATGCACCAGTTGCATCTATGTCCTTATCTGCCGGAATGCCAAATAGGATAATACCCGGAATACCAAGGTCATACACTTCTTTGGCTTCTTCGACAATCTTGTCTACCGACAACTGGTAGACTCCTGGCATAGATTTGACTTCTTTTGCTATGCCCTCACCGGGAACGGCAAACAAAGGGTAAATTAAATCGTTAGTTGTTAAAACAGTTTCGCGCACCATGCGGCGCAATTGGGGATGACTTCTCAAACGGCGAGGGCGATTAATGGGAAACATGGCGTTTTTATAAACAGTGATAAACTAACTTAGGAGCTGTCGCACCCACATCAAGGCCGATCTCCAGCAAGTATATTAAGCCCTGGTGTAATGTTTTGACAGAATTTGCAACACACTGTCATGCTAATTCGTCATTTATAGTTAACAAGCTTAATGAGCGATGAATTACATATTTGCAACAAAATTTCTAGAAACGTGAATCACATTTCTAGAAATTTTAGTGTAAATGGTGGGTGTTAGCCCGATTGCGCAATCGCTGTAGATTGCGTTAAAGTTACAATTCCTATAACAGCCGGAAAATGAACGGGTAGCGATATGCCTGGTCAGGATTGCTCAAAGCTTGGAGAATTGCCAATATTGGCAGGACGACATTAACTAACTGCAATATCCCCAACAAAACGAAACCAATTAATACAATAGTCAGAATTCCAAAAATTATTCCGTATAGCCAGACGTTTAAGTGGAAATTCAGCGCTTCCTTGGCGTTTTCTTTCACAACTGGGTCATCTGATACAAACAAGATGGCAATTGGAATTCCAATAGATACACCCAGCAAACTAAAAAATATTGAGCCATGAGCTAGGGCCGACAGTAATTTTCTTTTATCTGTGTCGTACATAATATCTATATTCCTCACTTAAACTAATTTTAAAATAAACTTGATTATGGTAATGTGTGGTTTTTACTACCTTTAACAGACTACAACTTACGGTTTCCCAACTCCACCGCTCTTTAGGCTGAAATGCAAACAGCAATTGTATATTGCAATTTCGCACAAAAAAGCTGACAAAAATAAGTCGTAAGTCTTAAGTAATAAACAAATGGGCAGAGTAACTGATTTTAATCATGGACATAAACAAAGTAAAAATCTTTATTTCAAGCCCTTAACTTTAGTTATGGGGTGCGACTTACGACAGAAGACTTAGTTTGACAGGATTGTTTACGTAGGGCTGTGCCCTTGCCGTAGGCATCGCACTTGTAGATTAAAAATACATTCCTAGGTAAGAGATTGTTATCCTAGAAGAAATATGTCTGATTCTGCTAAATTCTAGTTTTTACTACTTGTAACATCCTACAGCTAAGCTTGATGATATCTAACGATCTACAAGGTGAATTACTTTCAGCCGTTGAGCAACGGCGTAATTTTGCGATTATTTCCCACCCTGACGCGGGTAAAACTACCCTAACGGAAAAATTGTTGCTGTATGGGGGTGCTATTCATGAAGCTGGCGCAGTTAAGGCGCGGCGGGCACAGCGTAAGGCTACCTCAGACTGGATGGCGATGGAACAACAACGGGGAATTTCCATTACCTCAACTGTCTTGCAGTTTGAATATCAAAAGTGTCAAATTAATCTACTAGACACCCCCGGACACCAAGATTTTAGTGAAGATACTTATCGCACCTTAGCAGCAGCAGATAATGCGGTGATGTTGATTGATGCTGCTAAAGGTTTGGAACCGCAGACGCGCAAATTGTTTGAAGTCTGTCGGATGCGAAGTCTTCCCATTTTCACTTTTACGAACAAACTCGACCGTCCAGGGCGGGAACCTTTGGAATTGTTAGATGAAATCGAGCAAGAATTAGGTTTACAAACTTATGCGGTAAACTGGCCGATTGGGATGGGCGATCGCTTCAAAGGTGTATTCGATCGGCGATCGCAACAAATCCACCTATTTGAGCGTAGCGCACACGGTAGCAAGGCGGCGCGCGATACGGTTGTAGACTTGGGCGATCCCCAAATCGAACAACTGCTAGAACAAGACCTCTACTACCAACTCAAAGACGAATTAGAACTGTTGGAAGGAGCCGGATCGGAATTAGATCTGGAGCTAGTCCATCAAGGTAAAATGACACCCGTGTTCTTTGGTAGCGCCATGACCAACTTTGGTGTGGAGTTATTTTTGAACGCCTTCCTCGACTATGCCCTCAAACCAGGTTCTCACCACAGCAGCATTGGAGACGTTCCGCCCAGCTACCCAGAATTTTCTGGGTTTGTGTTTAAACTTCAGGCAAACATGGACCCGAAGCACCGCGATCGCGTCGCGTTTGTCCGAGTCTGCACTGGTAGATTTGAAAAAGACATGATCGTGAATCATGCCCGGACTGGTAAAAATGTCCGTTTGTCAAGACCCCAGAAATTGTTTGCGCAAGACCGGGAATCAATCGACGTTGCCTATCCGGGCGATGTAATTGGTTTGAATAACCCTGGCGTGTTTGCGATCGGCGATACGATTTACACTGGACAGAAGATAGAGTTTGAAGGTATTCCGGCTTTTTCCCCGGAACTGTATGCGATTTTGAGAAACCCCAACCCCTCGAAGTTCAAGCAATTCCAAAAGGGGGTTTCGGAGTTACAAGAAGAAGGCGCAGTGCAAATTATGTACTCAGTTGATGAGTCTAAACGCGATCCGATCTTGGCAGCAGTGGGACAACTGCAATTTGAAGTGGTGCAGTTCCGCTTGCAAAATGAATATGGAGTCGAGACATTACTGGAGGTGTTGCCCTATTCAGTTACTCGTTGGGTAACTGGGGGTTGGGAAGCATTGCAAAAGGTGGGGCGATTATTCAACACCTTCACAGTGAAAGATTATTGGGGTCGTCCCGTCTTGCTGTTCCGCAATGAATGGAATTGCCAGCAAGTAGAGTCAGATCATCCAGAGTTGAAATTGAGCAAGGTCGCCCCTGTAGCTTCTGGACAAGAACCAAGCGATCGCAATGGCAAGTAAATCGTAGGGTGGGCATTGCCCACCTTACAATAATCGAATTGCGATCGCCTATGAACGTGACGCTGCTGATCTCGCATTAGTAACGCAGTTTGAACCAATGCAATTACAAAATATACAAGTTTGAGTGAATAGTTCTACAAAAGCTTAACACTAGTTTCTCGTTCCTGGGTTGCTGCCTGGGAACTGTAGCTCCACCTATAAATCAATCGCCTGAAAGTGTTCGACTGTTGGAAACGGCTCGTAGAAATGGTGAAGTAGTTTTTTCCATTCTTGATAATCAGAAGAACCTCGAAACCTGACTGTATGAGCTTCTAAAGTTTCCCACCTAACAAGTAATAAATATTTGCCTTTTACTTCCATGCATCTATGAAGTTCATGAGATAAATAGCCATCCATAGATGAAATAATACTGGAAGCTTGTTTGAAAGCAAATTCAAAATCATCTTCCAATCCTAGTTTAATATTAAGTATTACTGCCTCAAGAATCATAACTTTTTGAAAGTTAGAATTAAGTTGTCTGGAGTTTGATTACACCACGATCAAAAACGCGATTATCTGTACCGATACCGCTAATTTCTATTCTGTCTGGATAAACTTCATAAGCAGCAAAACTTAACACGCTAGCAGAATGTTCTGTCCACTCAGAACGTTTTACAGGACGAGTTCCAGCACCACCGCCACAAACTAAATATGTGGTACCATTAATAGAACGAGTGCGCTCATAGTTATGTTCGTGACCGTTGATATATAGTTGCACCCCGTGCTTTTGGAAAAGGGGAGTTAGGGTTTTAATAAATTCTTGATTGCTGCCATACATACCAGATGAATAAATCGGGTGATGTCCAAATACTACTTTCCATTTAGCATTGCTGCGGCTGAGTTCTTGCTCTAACCAAGCTAATTGAGTTTTCCAATTAGCATTGTGGTTGGTATCTAGGACAAAAAATTGCACTCGTTCGCGATCGAAGGTGTAAAAGCGCCCTTTCATGTTGAAATTGGCATAGCGTAGTTGGGGTTCACCGTTGGCTGTGCGAATGTCATGATTACCAAGACAAGCATGAAACTTGACACCTTGCTTGAGTAGTGGCTGATAAGGACGTTCAAACACGGCGTTAATCTTTTCCATTTCGCCATTGTTGTAGATGTTATCTCCGGCGAGTATTGCTAAATCAAAAGGATTTTGACCATGATATCGAGCCATAGCCTCAGCTACAGAATATTGTCCGCGATCGCCCGTTCCTGTATCTGCAACTGAGATAAAACGGAGAATGGGGGTTTTTGCAGTGGCTGGTTTTTGGGTAATGTTGGATGCGATCGCAGATTTAAGGCGATCGTTCTCAACGCTTTGTCGCCCCAGTATCTTACTCAAGAAAGCTAAACCAAAACCGCCCAAAGTAGCTAAAAACAGAAACTGACGACGTTTGAAATTCATAAATCACCCCAATACAGGAATTAAACGCAAAGTGATAGATTAAGGCTGAACGGCAGCACTCGTAAAAATTTATCCTATTTATGACGTAATGTCTGTTTAGCTGTCTTCCAGGGAGAATTCATGTCACAGCCACCAAATTCCCAACCGCCGCTTCCCCCCGAACCAGAATCACAAAATTCGACAACATCTCGGCGGGCATCTCCGGTGCAAACACAAGCAAACTCCTTCCCATCTGTGCTGAAGAAGCAGACGGTTAAATTACTACGGGGGACAATTCGGCTATTAGAAGGGGTGGCGACGAAACTGGAGACACAATCACCAGCAGCTACTACTGAGCCGAGTTGGTGGAGTACTGTTTTAGCAAAAATCCGCTCTCTGTTACCCGAAAACCTATCTTCAAAGTTTTCAGACACGGCTTTAACTAGCATCATTGCCGGAATAGCTGTAATTCTAGTTTGGACAACTTCCTCTCTCTTGTCTGGGAAGCCGTCAGAGGTAGCAACTGCTCCTAACCCGGAACCAGTAACCACTCCAACCATCTCTATTTCCCCGGAACCAGAGCAACAGCCAGAGGTAGCAACTGCTCCCGAATCAGAACCAGAGCAACAGCCGGAGATAGCAACTGCTCCTGACTCAGAACCAGTACCCACTCCAACTATTCCTACTCCACCGGAATTATCAGCACCAGCACAGCCAGAGCCAGTAGAGGAGACACCTTTACCAGAACCGGAGCCAGAACCAACTCCCACCCCAGTTGTAGAATTAACCCCAGAGCAAACTTTGATTGCAGCAATTGAAAATCGAGTAGCTGAAGTTAGCAATGGCTTTGCCGATGGTTTGATTGAGTCAATTCAAGCTAATTTTGAGGGTAGCAGTCTCACGGTCAAAGTTGGTAATGATTGGTACAACTTCAAATCCTCAGAACAGGACAATTTAGCAGCCCAGATGCTAGAACGTGCTAGAGAAATAGATTTCAGCCGCTTGGAAATTACCGATACCCAAGGAAAGCTGCTAGCTCGCAGCCCAGTAGTAGGTAAGGATATGATTATTTTGAAGCGAGGCTAGGAACTAGGCAAGGATGAAGTATTGAAGTGTAGAGTTATTCATCCTTCATCCCTTACTCTTTAGTGCTTACCCAAGGGTTGCGATCGCACTGATTTAAGAAACTGAGGATGACATTGCTTACACTCCCCAATTCAATAATCGGCTGCCTCAATTAACCCCTCCTGCCATTAACATAAGCAGCAGTTAGGGCGTGCTGTGGGGATTCAAAAATCTGGGCAACAGAACCAAACTCAATTAATTGTCCAGCCTCGTCAGCCACCCAAAACAGCGCTACATCATCAGCAATCCGCTTAGCCTGTGCTAGGTTATGGGTGACAACAAGCACCGTATATCTGCCACGCAGACTGGCGATCAAATCCTCTACCACTTCACTGGAAATCGGATCGAGGGCACTGCAAGGTTCATCCATGAGGAGAACCTTTGGTTTGAGCGCTAGCGCTCTAGCTAGGCATAAACGTTGTTGTTGACCGCCAGAAAGGGAAAGCGCAGGAGCTTTCAGCCTGTCTTTCACTTCATCCCAGAGGCTGACATCTCGCAGAACATCTTCGATTCGACCATCAATTTCGTCCCGACTCCTTACTCCGTGTTCCCAGAGGGGGAATTCAATATTTCTGATAATGGAGAGCGGAAACGGGTTGGGTTTTTGAAACAGCATTCCCACCTGGCGACGCAGAGAAATCGCATCGAGTGCCTGCACATCTCGATCTCCCAGTAGGATGCGCCCTGATACCTTAGAGTTTGGCGTTAGCTCAACTAAGCGGTTCAGACAAGCCAGGAAGCTGCTTTTGCCACAGCCAGAAGGGCCAATTAGCGCGGTGATGCCACCGGATTTAATTGAGAGGGTAACATCTTTAAATGCAGGTTTATTCGCGTAATTCAGGCTTAACCGCTCTGTTTGCATTGACGGGGGATTACCCGTGAGTGATGCACAGTCTTGCTTTCTGGTTATCGGCTTAGTCATACCACAAAAATTTTAGATTGCCGGAAACGCTCTGCTAACCACGATATTGCTCCATTGATTAGCACCAAAAAACTCACCAATACTAGGGCAGAGGCGTAAGCGTGCGGCTCTCCTCCAGAAACATTCATAGCCAGGTCGTAAATATGGACGGAAAGCGATCGCCCCGAATCCAAAAGTGATTCTGGCATTCGGTCTACGTAACCGCTGGTAAAAATTAGGGCTGCTGTCTCACACAGTGCTCGTCCTAAACCTAACAGCAGTCCTACCACTATTCCAGGCATGGCAGCAGGTAACAGTAGCTCCCACAAAATTGCTGGACGTGAAATTCCTAGTGCCGCAGCCGAGCGTCGATAGTCGTTTGGTACAGATCGAAAACCTTCCTGCGTTGACCGAATCAAAGTTGGCAGTACCATACACGCTAGCGTCAACCCGCCAGAGAGAATAGAAAAGCCCATCCCCAACGTTTTACAAAACAAAGCGTTACCAAAAAGACCAAAGACAATCGAAGGCACACCTGCTAAAATGTCCAAGCTCAAGCGTACCAAACGTCCCAATACACTTGAAGAGGAGGAAAATTCAGCCAGCAGCAGGGCAGTTCCCACTCCCAGAGGCATTGAGACTGCCATACAAACTCCTACAATTAAACCTGTCGAAACTATAATTGGCGCAATACCGCCGTCTCGACCTGCATTGCTTGGAGGCATCGTGACAAACTCCCAAGATATCTGACCGATGCCATGCCAGAAAACATCGCTTAACAGCCATAGCAGCGCCGCTGTAACTAGGGCAGCAACAGCCCAAACGATCGCACTCCAGAGCAATTCTTCTGGCTGTAGTCTGCTTAAACGTAGGGATAGGCTTTTGGTTGTAGTTTGTGGAGGCCAATCAGTCGGCTGAATTTCATCCTTCTGACTTGATGGGACTGCTGACTTTTTAGTCATAGATATGTCCCCGGTTGAGCAGTTCGGCAGCTATGACTAAAGCAACGACCAGTGCCATTAAAACCAAGCCGCTGACAAACAAGGCAGCACGGTGATTGCCTACTGCATAAGCCATTTCTAGAGCGATATTCGCAGTCAAAGTTCGCACTGGCTCGAATACACTTTTTGGAGTCTGCACTACGTTACCGCAAACCATCAGCACTGCCATCGTTTCACCGATCGCTCGTCCCGTTCCCAAGATTACACTTGTTAACAAACCTGGCTTTACCGTAGGTAAAACGACACCGCGCACCGTCGCCCAGCGTCCTAGCCCCATTGCCGCACAACCGCGTAGATACTCTGGTGGCACATTTGCAAGGCTGCTATCGGCTATCAAGGTAATTGTCGGCAAAATCATCAACGTCAGAATTAAAATTCCAGTTAACAAACTTGCCCCAGGTGGTTGAATGCGTCCGACAATCGGCACCAGCACCACCAGCCCCCAGAAGCCATAAACCACTGATGGAATCCCTGCTAATAGCTCAATTAAACGCCGATATAAATTGGCGATCGCACTTGGAGCGTAATAGTGGCAAAAAATTGCGCTCAAAATGCCTAGCGGCGTTGCTATTAGAACTGCTCCTGCTGTTACTAATAGTGTCCCCCATAACATCGGGAGCAGGTTAAATTCTTCGCTGGTTGGATGCCAGTCAGGATCGTTGAAGAATCTATTTAGCCCGATATGAAGCAGGATAGGTAGGGTTTCCCAAAACAGGAAAAGTATTATCAGCAAAACAATCGCTGCGACCAGGCTCGCAATTCCCCGCAATATCCAAACTAGGATAACTTCAGTGCGAGACGGGGACAAAATATTGCTCCTTTACAATGTCCTGCACCTGTTGGGAACGGGCAAAATCAATAAAGTCTTTTTGCAATCCTGTGGGTGCGGTTTTAGTTACAAGGTTGAGAGGGCGAGAAATCGGAAAAGTGCCGTTGCTGACGTTGGCGATCGAAGCAGCTACTCCTTCAACTGGCAGCAGTTTAATTGGAGTTTTGTGGGTGGCTGCGTATTCAGCAGAACCTATGGATACGTAACCGATGGCGTTGGGATTTCCAGCCACTGTCTTGATGCCTTGCTCGTTGTCACCAATTACTACATCAGCTTTGATATCCTTCGTCTTGAGTTTGAAGTGGTCGGCAAACAGTTCCAGGGTGGAGCGGCCCTCGGCTTTGTTGACTACTGTAATTGGAGCATCTTTACCGCCGAGTTGTTTCCAGTTATTGATTTTATTAGTGTAGATATTGACAATTTGCAAGGCATTCAAGCTTTTAACCGGATTATCGCTATTTACGATTACAGAGATGCCATCCTTGGCGATAGCGAACGCTTGTAAATCCTTTTCGTTGTCTTTGAGCGATCGCGACACCATCCCAATATCTGCCACTCCCTGACGAGCATCCGCAATTCCACGCGAAGAACCACCCGTTTGCACATCAATCCGTACCCCCTGATGCCCTGCCTCATAGCGCTTCGCCATCTCAGAAGCGAGCGGCGCTACAGTACTCGAACCAGTTAAGACCAGCTTGCCCTGTAATGTATTCCCTGACTGAGTTGCCGTTTTGGGGGGCTTTCCACAAGATTGCAGCAATATACAAGTGGCTAACCCAATACAAAGGGGTGCCAGAATTCGTAAGTTCTTCATCAGTTATGAATAATTATGTTCTTACCGCTTTGTTAAACGCTTCAGTTAAACGAGAGTCGGCAACATCCCAAATCAATCGCCCTGCCATCACTAGCACAAAAGACGCCGGACTCCAGCTGATACAGCACCGCCTTACCATCTCGCGTGGATGTGATGAAGCCCTCTTCCCGCAAGACTTTTAGATGATGGGATAGTAAACTCTGCTCCAATTGCAGCACGGCGTTCATCTCGCCAACGTGCTTAGGCCCGCTCCAAAGGAGTTCTAAAACTGCCAGACGGGTTGAGTCTGCCAAAATCTTTAGCTGGTGCGCACAAAAGGACTGAGATGAAACTTGTTTGGCACTCATACATTACTGTAAAGGAATTTTATCAATCCTCTCCTAATTGCTTAGAGTTGGAATTGATACCTAATTATATTCATATCAATAACCATTCATTAATCATGACTTAACCTTTATTTAAATAATTATTCCGGGGTAACAACTTAGCGCTCTTGCAAAGAGCAAGCTGCGTAAACAACATAGAATTCAAAACTTGCTTGCCCTTACCCCTTAGCCTCAAAATTAAGTAATTACCTGGTAGGTTTCCTGCTGGAACTGTTTAAATCCCCGCCGCAGATAGTTAGATAGCGCTGCTGGGTGATCTAAGGTGCAGGTATGCACCCAAATACGATTAGCGGTTCTCTCCCAAGCCTGTTTGGCTGCAATTGTCAGTAGATATTTGCCTAAACCGCGTCCGATAAAGTCCGCCAGCAAACCGAAGTAGGCAATTTCAACTGAGTCATCCTCGTGTTGGCGTAGCTCAAAGTAACCGCCTGGTGCGCCTGCACAATTGAGTACCCAGACTGTGACACTTGGTTGGCTAAGGTAAGCACGAATTTGCTCGTCTGTCCAGTTAAGTCTGTCTACCCAATGATAGTTGCGCCCAACTTCGCTGTACAGATAACGAAAGAAAGAGGGCGGACACTCGATCGCCTGTTCGATCCTGATGCGATCGTCTGCAAGCATTGCAGGCTTCAATTCGTGAGGTGAAACCATTTGGAGATAAGTGCGTGTGACTTCGATGTTGCTCATCCTTCACGCTACGGTTAACGATTTTCGTAAGCAGATATTGATAGTAACTCTTAAGGCGATAATGCCGCAGTCAAAACAGTTAAAATTCAAAACTATCTTGTGGTGTTGGTTTGATCGTTCAAGATCGCGCCACATGATTCAATGGAGGGAACAGAGGCAACGCCCCCTGCGACACAATCTAAAATCCAAAATGGTCTAAGACCAGGCAAAGATAGATCTTTACGTGTAGTTGTCTACACCGATGCTGCTGGTATTGGCGGTGCAGAAATCAGTCTCGGACACTTGGTCGGATCAGTTTCTGACGATATAGAAATTATAGTGCTGGGTGTCTCTGAACTCGTCGTTAAGGCGATCGCTTCCCGTAGACCGCAAGCCGTTGCTAAAATCTTACCTGCAAAAGGTGCTTGGTCGATGATGGCACATTTAGCAGCATTACATCAATTGCGCCCCGATGTAGTACACTGCAACTTGTGTACGCCTTGGGCTTGTGCAACCGGACTTACCGCAGCACTGACTTTACCTCACGCGCGCGCGATCCGAGTAGATCAGCTGCCCCTGCGCACGACGGATGCCTTGACATTGTAGCGCACTCGTGCATTATCTCTGCGGGTTGACGCTCATGTTGCAGTGGGTGAAGCGAGTGCAAGGCGGATGGAAGACTTTTATGCTCTAGGTCGTGGCAATGTCTTATCCATACCTAACTGCGTACCCGATCTTACATCTGAACCACAACCGCCGCCCGTGCGACCTGATGGACAAATGGTAGTTGGTAGTGTTGGGCGACTGGATGCGATGAAAGCCCATGATGTCCTGCTGCGGGCGATCGCTTCTGTTGAAGGCATAAGGGTGGTTATTTTGGGAGAAGGGGCGCAACGACAAGCGCTCTTGCAACTTGCATCTGATTTGGGTGTAAGCGATCGCTTTACACTCCCAGGTTGGATAGATAATCCTCGCGCTCATCTATCAGAGTTTGATGTTATGGCTCTGCCTTCCCGTTCAGAAAGCTTTCCCCTGACACTAGTGGAGGCTATGCTTGCCGCCAGTCCCATAGTTGCTACGCGCGTTGGCAGCGTGGCTGAGGCTGTAATTGATGGTGAGACTGGGCTTTTAGTCGAAAAAGACGATGTTGCTGGACTTGCCGCAGCACTACGCCGCCTGCGTGACGATCCGGCACTACGTATTCGCGCTGGAGAGAGCGGTCGAGAGGTGGCTGTGACCAGATTTACTGTTAAGCATATGGCTAAGAGCTACGAAAATCTGTGGCATCAAGTAGTCTCTGATCCCCACGCTCCCCGGTTCAGAGTTAAGCGCCCGCGCGATTAATAGCAATTTACCTCTCAACCAATTGCGATCGAATCAAGCTTGATTATTTGGCACAGTTAAAGCATATTTAGCTTATTACTCAATTTGACCTCTAAAAACTAGCTTGGCTGGCCCTGTCATATAAAGCTTTTGGTCTAATTCCGACCATTCAATTTGCAAACAACCACCAGGAAGTTCAACTGTAGCAGCGCGATCGCAATTACCCGTTAAAACGCCAGCTACCAAAGCAGCACAAGCACCAGTACCGCAAGCTAAGGTTGCACCAGCGCCTCGTTCCCACACCCGCATTTTCAAGTAATCCCGACGTGCAACTTGAATAAATTCTGTATTTGTGCGTTGGGGGAAAGCTGAGTGATGCTCGAACTGGGGACCAATTGTTTCTAAGGAAATAGCTGCTACATCTTCCACAAAGGTGATGCAGTGCGGGTTGCCCATACTAACACAAGTGACAGACCAAGATTTGCCTGCTACTTCTAGGGGTTGGTTGATGACTTTCTCATTAGCTGGCGCGAGGGTGGTAGGAATTTCACTCGCCAGTAACCTCGGCAAACCCATATCAACTTTAACTTGACCGCCAGCAGTTATCTGGGGTTTCATAACACCAGCTAGAGTATGAAGGCGATATTCTGCTTCTTGGTTTGCTCTACCTTCTAATTCCGCCAAAAATTGAGCTAAACAACGAATACCATTGCCGCACATTTCTGGTTCTGAACCATCGGAGTTGAAAATCCGCATGGTATAATCAGTGCCGTCTTGTCCGGGAAGAGCGAAAATTACTCCATTAGCACCGATGCCAAAATGGCGATCGCATAACTTCACCGCTTGCTCTGGCGTAATTACAGGCAGATCGGATGTACGATTATCAATCAAAATAAAGTCATTTCCCAGTCCGTGATATTTAGCAAACTCAATCGACACTGAAAATTCTCCTTTAGTAATGACAACCGAAAGCTGAATCGGGGGAATGATTAATTATAAGAAATCAACTCTCTTAAATTAATTATGTCTACTAATTTTGATACTGCTTTACCAAGCATTCGGCAAGTGCAAACCCTAATTAAAGATGCGCTCGTGGTTGAGTTGAAACTTGTAACTGGCGATCTACTGACGGGAAAAATTGGTTGGCAGGATCAAAACTGCATTTGTCTAGTCGATGGTAATAATCAACCTAACACTGTCTGGAGACACGCGATCGCCTATCTCAAACCAAAGGGGTGAGGGAAAATGATGAATTATGAATGATGAATTATGAAACTGATTCTTTTTCAGCATTCATCATTCATAATTCATCATTATTCTCGCCAATTATCCATAGGCAAAAACTCGCGCAGGGCTTCAGCCTCAACTGCTTGGACAACTGGAACTGCTTTGAGCGATTGAGTTGAGCTAGTGGGAGTAAGCAACGGTAGTAATTGACTTAAAGCCGAGTGGCTACCGCACAACAAAAGCCGATCGCCTGCTTGCAAGTGCATACTGCCATCGGGAAAGCGGATAAACTTAGCATCGCGCCGAATCGCTTGCACCTGTATACCGTAGCCGCGCCGGATATCGAGTTCGGCTAAGGTTTGACCAATATATGGGCTATCTGGTGACATGATTAACCAATGACAAGCAGCATTTGCTTCAGGTACATATGCCTCACCCTTAGCCAATTCCTGTAAAGCGGCTAATTCTTCAGATTCTCCAACTAGCAAGAGGCGATCGCCTTTTTGCAAAACTGTCTCGGCATTGGGATAGTCAACTTCTTCCCCCGAAGCCCGCCGAATGGCCATCAAACTCACCCCAGTCAGGTAGCGTATATCTGCTTCTTCTAGCGTCATCCCAGTCAGAGGCGAATTTGCTGGTAAGGTATACCAGCGACTATTGAGATCTTGAGCTGCAAGTTTTAATTCGCGCGAAACCTGGTCAGGAGTCAGTTCTGGACGCAACTCTAGATAATGGTGAGAGCGAATTTGCTCCATTTCTCTTTGGATCGCAAGTGGCGATAAGCCCATACGAGTTAATAAATGGTTTGCTAGTTCCAAACTCGCCTCAAACTCTGGTTGCACTACTTCCCGCGCCCCTAGCTGATAGAGTAGTTCGATGTCTTTGTCTTTGTTTGCTCGTACTACTACATCTAACTCTGGCGATAACTCCAAAGCGCGTTTAAGACACAGACGACTACTCATCGGATCGGGTAAGGCGATCGCCAAGGTTCGCGCTTGTTCGACTCCTGCTTTTTCCAGTACGTGCAAACTCGCAGCATTACCATAGACATAAGGCACTCCCGCCTCTCGCAGTTGTTGAATCCGGCTTTCCGACTGATCGATCACCACAACTGGATATTGATGTTCCTGCAACATTCGTACCAAGTTGCTACCCACTTTGCCATAACCGCAGACAACTACATGATTTTGCCTGGGTGAATCTGCTGCTACTTCCAGTGGTTTATCCTCTTCTTTAACAATAAACCTCAGCCAAGGTGTATCCAACAACTTGGGTACTAGCCTTAACACGAAAGGTGTCAGTACTAAAGTTACTGCCGTAGTTCCTAAAATTAATAAATATACTTGGCGGGAAACTAACCCTAGCGATCGCCCTTCACTAGCTAAGACGAAAGAAAATTCTCCGATTTGGGCTAGTCCCATCCCAACAATCAAAGCTGTTTTCAAAGGATAGCCGAAGACTCTTACTAATGGCATCACAATCAAAAACTTACCCACCAACACCAGCGCCACCAGCCCTAAAATTAATTCTAAGTTTTGCCACAAAAATATTGGGTCGATCAGCATCCCAATTGCGGCAAAAAACAGCGTAGCAAATATATCTCGCAGCGGCTCTACATAAGTCAGGGTTTGATCGGCATACTCCACCTCTGATATCATTAATCCGGCGACAAATGCCCCCATTTCAATCGAAAGCCCTAGATGCTCTGTCAACAGTGCAATCCCCAGACACAGAGCCACAACCCCCAGTAAAAATAGTTCCTTGCTTTCTGTTCGCGCCAACATTCGCAATATAGGCGGAATCAGCCAAATACCAGCTACTACTGCTCCCGCTGCAAATAAGCCAATTTTTACCAGTGCTGCTAGCACCGCTATACCGATTAATTCCGGCGGTTTGTCGAGGGCTGGTAGTACTGCTAGCATCAATCCCAAAGCTAGATCTTGGACTACCAAAATTCCCAGCATTACTTGTCCGTGTGGTGTAGCAGTTTCGTTGCGCTCCATCAAACACTTTAGTACAACTGCTGTAGAAGACAAAGATAAAATTGCTCCTAAAAATACACCCTGCGCCGGAGAATCTACCCAACCTACTCCTATGGATACCAGCGCTGTCACTAGGATAGTTAAGGCAATTTGTAATCCACCGCCACCTAAGCTAATTAACTGAACTTTTTTTAGTTCAGCAAAAGAAAACTCCACGCCCAGCGCAAACAACAAAAAGGCAACGCCAAACTGAGCCAGAGTCTCAACTTGAATTAATTCTTTGATCAGTCCTAATCCCGCAGGGCCAACCACCATCCCACCCAGCAAATAGCCAAGTAACACAGGCTGACGACATAACGCCGCCAATAATCCACCCCCCACAGATACAGCCAGCACTAACACTAAGTCAACAATTAACCTAAAATCTTCTTGCACAATTTTTGTAAAGAAAAAAACTATTAAGGCGTATAAATTTCAGCATACAGATATTTCTCTTTATGAGGGGGCATTAACAAGATTTCTAATTTTGTAAAGAAGGCAGTTCAGGCTGGGAGAGAATACAATTTTTGACGCTAATCTAGTTGGGCAGCATCAGTCTTGAATTTCTTTGCTTTATGAATAGCCACCTATGTTCGTACCAAGTTGGATTTACTCGGCAAGTGAGAGCAGGGGGAGCAGGGGGAGAAAAGCCACTCGCCACTTGCCAGTACGGGCGCACAGCTGTGCGCCCGTACCCACTCGCCACTCGCCACTCACCTCTTACCTTCCTAAAAACCTGTTTGGCGCTAGGCCTAACTATGGCAGGAGCGATCGCCTATTCTGCACCATCACAGGCTTTGCAAGTCCGGGTGTCTCCAGCCAAGCCTCATTTGGGAGATACACTATCAGTGTTGATTACACCAGATAATACTGCTACTGCTAGCATTCCATCGGTGACGCTGGATCGGAAAACTTACCCAGCGTTTCAAGTTGCACCCAATCAATTTCGTGCTTTGGTGCCAACAACTCCTTTACAAAAGCCAGGAAAAAGGCTGTTGCGGGTTAGCAGTGAAGGTCAAGAGAGAAACTTAGCTGTCTGGGTGGGAAATCGCAAATTTCCTATCCAACGCATTTATTTGCGCCCTGGTAAAGCTGGACTGGAAGCGACGGAAAAAGAACTCGATCGAGTGGCAGCTTTTAAACAACTGGTAACACCACAGAAGTTTTGGAACGGGCCGTTTCTCAAACCAAACCGAGGTAGAATCTCCACCATTTACGGCGTGCGTCGGTATTATAATGGTAAGTTTGCTAATGACTATTACCATCGCGGTGTTGACTATGCAGGTGCTGCGGGTTCGCCCGTAGTTGCCCCCGCTGCTGGACGGGTGGCGCTGGTGGGGCTAGAATCGCAAGGGTTCCGCGTTCACGGTAATACGATCGGCATCGATCACGGTCAAGGTGTAACCAGCGTTTTCCTCCACTTAAGTCGTATATATGTTAAAGAAGGAGATTTTGTTAAAGCTGGGCAAGTAATTGGTGCAGTAGGAACAACAGGTGCATCGACTGGGCCTCACTTGCATTGGGGACTATATGTGCAGGGAGAATCAGTTGACCCAACAGCTTGGAATCGCGGTTTGAATTAAGAATTGTTTTTTTTTTTGCTAATTATTTTGCCCGGTTTGGGCAAAATCAATCCAGGGTTAGAGTAACTATAGAAGCCAGCGGCATAAATCTAGAAGCATTATGAGCATTCAAGAGATTGTTGAACAAGCCCTTCATGACGGCTATCTCACACCCGCTATGGAAACAGAGGTGGGAAGAATCTGTGACACTGCATCGGAATTGTCAATTGAAGAGTACATGGCGCTTGATAAGTTGATGGGAGCGCTGTTAACTGGTGAAGTGGTGGCAGTACAGCGCAAACAGTTCATCAACGTGATGGAAGAGTTAGTGCTTACCGAAGTAATTGCAAGGGTAGCAGAAATTAAGGTGACAAGCGGGCATATCTTGGATGTGGGGGATATTGCTGCTTATGCCCTCAATCGCCTCCCTCCGTTGTATGCTACGACAGAGGAAGGCGCAACTTATCAGCGTCAACGCGCCAAGGAAGAACTGGACGCTTTGATTGCACAGCAAATTGATGAAGCGATCGCTCGCAACCTAGACCGCCCTGAGTTCTTCCCAGAACGCCAAGCACTCGGTAAAAGTAGCGGTAAAGAAATGCTCAAGCAAGTTAGCACCTTACTTCAGGCATACGCCCCAGACTTTGAACAGAACAACCCCAAAAATACTAATGTCCGTGACAAATAGCGCGATCGCGTCCGCTAAACGTGACAAAGTTGGGTAGAGACGTTGCACGTAACGTCTGTACAAAGTCGGAACCCTGGAAATTTAGCTCTGGAGTTTGTACTAGACTCTAGGACAACTCCCTTAATCTCGTATTAATTCAGCTGCGATTAATATATTTTAATCAAACTAAACCACAAATATTAAAATATTATTAGTTTTTGCGTCTATCCTAGGATAGATGTTGGCACACTAGAGTTTCTCAGGATGAGCGGCGTTGATTCGCTTCAGGATAAATGTTCGCAACTTTAGATTGAGCCAACAAGTGCTTCAGCAGTAGTTTAGTGATTGTGGGGAACAAAAGCGATGCTGGAAAAATTATTGTTAGCCGTTACTATTACACTTTGCCTCAAGATGTTTTTAGGAGTAAGCTTTTCAACTGCCAATCCTACTACTTCTGACTACCATCTATTAGTAACACCAACGCCCTCGCTCGGATTGTTATTCTTTGATTAAGCGCAATATTATATTCCTAAATTATAGGAATCTAGCTAAAGAATGCTGTTGCCAGAAGCGATCTTGTGAGTGGAGATATATACAGCAGGTAAGGACGAGCGGCGCGCTATTCAAGTTGCAAGTTCTAGCTTTGAGTACTTTTAGCTTAGTAGCGGGTTAAGTACGGTCTGATAAATTTCTAGGTGTCCTAGAGCGATCGCATCCCAAGTTTTGTTACGGACGAATTGGCGACCAGCATCACTCAGTTGCGATCGCATTGCTCAATCAGCTAGTAGATCTATTATTGCGGTTGCTAAGCCATCAAGATCGCGCGGCGTAACTAATCTGACTATTTGCTCATCAGCCAAGTCGGGATCGTGGTGCGTAGCGACTACAGGTAAACCATGAGCAAGCATTGTCAGCAGAGAACCGCTTTTAATCGTCACCCCGCAGTTGAAGGGTAGTACCCCAAGATCGGCCCCTGCTATATAACGCGAGGGGGTATCAGCAGGTAAATATCCGTTGATATAGACTATTTTGTCCAAATTCAAATCGGCTACGAGTTTGTGGAGTTTGTTCCAGTACTTCGCCGCCTGTTCGGCGGGCAAAGCTAAACTTTCAACTCCTCCAACCAGCAGTAGACGGGTGTGTGGATGAACAGATAGCACTTGCTTGAATGCCATTAACAAGTTTTCTATTCCTTTGACTGGATGGAGAAAGCCAAAAAAGACAATGACTGCTACATCGTTTGACCAATTACAAGTTTGACGTAATACCTGACGCGCCACATTCGTGTCGATAGGAGTAACTTTAATGTTGGCGGCAATGGGAATGGGGTAGGTGCGGCCGATTTCAGGTAATCGAGTATGGATTACTTTCTCGGCATCACTGTTAGTTGTAATAATTGCAGCACTTCGAGTTAGTAAGAAACCATCCTCTCGATCCCACCATCCCTGGCTTTGTCCCCAAGTTTTCAACCATTCCAATATTCGAGGCGGAATAAAACTTGACTGCAACTCAATGAGTGAGAACAAAATAAGCTTCTACTTTTCCATCGTACTTCTACCGAAAGAATGAGCTTTGAATGTGATATTTTTTACTTTCAGCTAATTGATAATAATATTACTTACGATACTTGCCTAAAACCAAAATATATGTCTATATTAGTACGATTTATCTAATAAAATTTTTATTAAATTTTATAGTTTATAGGCTGAAACTGCGCTAGTAAAAATTACTAATTACTAATAGCTTGTTGATACATTTTAACCTGATGGTCAATTCCAGTAATTGCAGTACCGACAACAACGGCATAGGCTCCTAAATCTAGAGCGTGACGAGCCATCTGGGGAGAAGAAATCCCACCTTCACAAATCGCAGGAACTTCTAGCTTTTTTACCATCTGGCTAAGAAGTTCAAAACCGGGAGGATTCAGATGGTTGGTGCGAGGAGTGTAACCGTAGAGAGTAGTTGCAACTAAATCTGCACCAGCTTGTGCCGCTGCGCAAGCTGCCTCAAATGTATCTACATCTGCCATGACTGGCTTGTTTAGTTCTTGGTGAATGCGTGTAATTAGTGAAGTAACTGTTTCTCCTTCTGGGCGGTTTCTCTGGGTAGCGTCGATGGCGATGATATCTGCTCCTGCTTGGGCGATCGCAGCTGCATGATGAAATTGGGGCGTAATGTAAACATCAAAACCAGGTAGCTTTTGCTTCCATAGCCCAATAATTGGTAAATTAACTTTTTCTCGCACTGCACTGATATGAGCCGGAGTATCAATACGCACTGCCACTGCTCCTTGCTCTACAGATGCGAGGGCGATCGCGGCTATTACCACCGGATCGTGTAGGGGCGAATCAACTGGAGCTTGACAGGACACAACTAGTTTGCGAGATAAGTTTTGAATTACACTGTGCATAAAGAAATGATGAATGCTGAATGCAGCAATGATAATAACGTAAATTCATCATTCATAACTTCTAGGCAACCATACAGAAAAAATTGAGCCTTCCCCTACAGTAGATTCCACCTCAATTCTGCCTCCATGGAGTTCTACAAGTTGTTTTGTTAATGCTAAACCCAATCCTGTACCCTCATAGCGGCGCTGTAGTGGTGTATCTAGCTGCTGGAATTTCTCAAATAGTAGCGGTAAATTTTCCTCGGAAATGCCAATACCTGTATCTTCTACTTGCAAAACAGCATAGCCTTTTTCGCTCCAAATTCGTAGAGTTACTTGACCTCCTTCTGGTGTAAATTTGATCGCATTACTCAAAAGATTCCACAGTATATGTCCGACTCTGCGAGGATCTGCACTGAAGTGAAAAGCTGGTTTAATTCTCAAATCGAGCGTTAAATCAACTTCTTGTCGTCTAGCTTTGTCAAAAAAAGAGCGAATGCTAGCTTCTGCAAGTGCAGTGAGAGAAAATTCGCTAATATTTAAGACTGCTTTTCCTGCTTCTATTTGGGATAGCTCTAAAATGTCTTCGATCAGCGCTAATAAGTGTTCGCCACTGTCGTAAATTGTTTGTAGGTACTGGCGTTGTCGCTGGGAAAGTTCACCTAAAGGCCAGCGCAACAGCGTTGCCGACATCCCGATTATACTAGTAAGCGGGGTGCGTAACTCATGGCTCATAGTGGCAAGAAATTCACTTTTAGCGCGGCTGGCAGCTTGGGCGGCGATCGAGGCATCGTAAAGTGCTTGAGTACGCTCAACCACTCGTTGTTCGAGAGTTTGTTTTTCTTGCTTGAGCGAAGACATTAACTCTGCTTGATGGATAGCGATCGCCAATTGTTCGGCAATGGATCGCAGCAAATTTTTTTCACTTTCAAGCCAAAGACGTGGTTCTGTACACTGATGGGCAATTAGTAGTCCCCAAAGTTTTTCCTGAAACACAACCGGGGCTACCATCTTCGCCCGCACTTGAATTACTTTGAGAAAGTCTAACAAGCAAGGTGATAGGAGATAAGCTTTTTCCACATCAGCAATAGCGAGAGTGAAACCTCGGCAATACTTATCCCAACAGTGAGAATTTTTAATAAAGCATTTCTCTTCTTTATAATTCAACACTGAAGGAATAGATTCTGTGGAACGGGCTTCATAAACAACACATCCCGCCAGGAGTGAGGAGTTTTTTTGGACAAGGTGAGGGGGAGATGGGGAACCAGTGGCGGCATCGGGTTCCCCGGCTTGAAACAACTGGCGTGGGACAAGGTGATAATTCTTAATGTAGTTTCCCCAAGTCTCCTTGTCTCCTTGTCCGCTTGTCCTCAAATTCTCTCCTGTTTTCTCAAATTGATAAATCACTAATCGATCTAGCTGCAAAAACTCTCGCACCTGCTCAACCACTGTCGCTATAATCACTGGCAGATCTAAGCTTTGGCGGATCTGGGAAGTGAGCTGATTTAGTAGTCGTTCGTGGGCAATTTGCTGATGCAGGGCATTTTCTATCGGTTGACAAACAGAAACAGAGGGGAAAACCGTTGCTGTCGGGGGTTCGGGTGGTGACACCAGAATAGAAAGTAGCAACAGGGTGAATTTACTTTGCAGCCTAGCATCATTAAGTTGAAGAGTTTGAGAGTATTTCTCAAGCTTTACTTGAGCTTGAGGGTGATGCTGGAGCAACTGGCTTAATTCGTTCAGAAAAAGCGCAATTTCCTCTGGCTCAAACGTTAATTTGACATTAACTAGTGTGCGATCGCAGCCCAGAGACGATTCGATTTTGGATTTTGGATAAAAGATTGGATCTTCTCCCTCAACTCCCTGGGCTCGCTCAGATGGGCTTGCTACTAACAACGCGCTAAACTGCTGGGATACAACTAGGGTAAACTTTTCCTGCGGTGGCTGCACAGGAATTGAAGATAGCACAGCCTCTGTCAACACAACAGCCTCAGTTTCCACGTCTTGAGCCATCTGCTGCACGAGCTGCCCTAGTTGCTCAAAGATTGGCAAGGGCAAAGTGCGCTCAAAGCTCAAGTCCAGAGAAATAGACATTTTCAAAGGTTGAGAGAAAGAATCGAGATGCTAGGCTAAAAAAGTTTTCCCCAATAGCTTAAACATTAGTCTAAGCCGAAGCGAGAAGAATATGCACCGTATAAATGCAATGCCTGGCGGTTGGAATCCTGGGGCAGATGGCGTAATTTTTTTAACACAAAATCCGGCTCCTGTAGTATTTCTCACGGCTGCCGATACTGACATTCAAACCCTAGCAGCTGCGGTGGCTCAGTTACCACAAGACTTTCCAGCCCTGCGAGTTGCCAATCTCCTACAGTTGCAGCAACAACTAACAATAGATTCTTATGCCCAAGAAGTTTTAGAAAAAGCGCAGGTAATTATTGTACGCCTGTTGGGGGGGCGTTCCTACTGGTCTTATGGCTTAGAAGTGGTGCAGGAAATAGTGCAACGGAGGAGTCAGGAAGGTGTATCACTGATTGTCATCCCAGGAGACGATGCCATAGATCCGGGCGCGATCGCATCATCAACAATTTCGCTTGCTGCTGTTAATCAGCTATGGCGCTACTTTACTGAAGGCGGAGTCGATAATGCTGTCAACGCGCTGAAATTTGTTGCCGATACCTGCCTCAAAACTGCCTATAATCCATTGCCACCGCAACTGGTTCCGCGTGTTGGGTTATATCAATCGTCATTTGTCAAAAGTCATTCGTCATACCCTGCGATCAGGGCTTCGCCCTACGTCAGTGGCGACGGACAAAGGACAAAATCTAAAGTTGGCATTCTCTTCTACCGCGCTCATTATTTAGCTGGAAATACATCACCAATTGATGCACTTTGTCAAGCATTGGTTGAAAGGAATTTAGAACCTGTGCCAGTGTTTGTTTCTTCTCTGCGCGATCCTGATGTCCAAGCTGAAATTATGCCCTATTTTCAGCCCAAAGATGAGCCGGGAATTCAGGTAATACTCAATACAACTAGTTTTTCCCTAGCGCGGTTAGATACTGAAGACAGAAGTCAGAAGTTAGGAGTCAGGAGTCAGGAGTTAGAAGTCTCGCCTCTAGCCCCTGCGCCTTTGCCTCTAGCCCCTCTTTTTTGGCAGCAATTGGATGTGCCAGTATTGCAAGTCATCCTCAGTGGTGGTTCAGCAGAAGCATGGGAATCTAATTTTCAAGGGCTTGCACCCCGCGATATCGCAATGAATGTAGCTTTGCCAGAGGTGGATGGGCGAATTATTAGCCGTGCTGTTTCTTTTAAGGCAGTGCAAACCTGGAATTCTGACTTAGAGACGGATGTGGTGGTTTATCAGGCGGTGAGCGATCGCATTGCTTTTGTGGCTGAATTAGCAAAAGCTTGGGTTCGTCTACGTTCTAATCCGCCGCATCAGCGTAAAATTGCCCTGATTTTGGCAAACTACCCCAGCCGCGATGGTCGTCTGGCTAATGGTGTGGGTTTGGATACTCCTGCTAGCTGTGTGGAGATTCTTAAGGCACTACAACAGTCTGGTTATCAGGTGGAAAATATACCTTCAACTGGGGAGGAATTGATCCAACGCCTCACGTCTGGGGTGACTAACGATCCAGAAAGCAAGGAGTTAAGATTTGTACGGCAGCAACTAAGTTGGGAAGAATATCAGCAGTATTTTGCGACTTTACCTCTGTCGGTGCAGCAGGGAGTTACTCAGCGGTGGGGAAATCCTTTTGAAACGAACCGCGAAGACGCGAAGGACGCGAAGAAAGAGGAAGAGAGTGATTCTTCTTTTCTCCCCTCTTTTCCCATTGCAGGAATTCAACTAGGTAATGTATTCGTGGGGATTCAACCACCACGAGGTTACGATCTCGATCCGGCTTTGAATTATCATGCTCCAGATTTAGAACCAACTCACGCTTATTTGGCTTTTTACTATTGGATTAGGGAACGTTTTGGTGCTGATGCTGCAATTCATGTGGGTAAGCATGGCAATCTGGAGTGGCTACCGGGTAAAAGTTTGGCGCTATCTCGTAGTTGTTATCCAGAGGTGGCTTTTGGTGCTTTGCCTCATTTATATCCTTTCATTGTTAACGATCCTGGGGAAGGATCGCAGGCTAAGCGCCGCGCTCAAGCTGTGATTATAGATCATCTCACTCCACCCATGACTAGGGCGGAAATATACGGTTCGCTGCAACAATTGGAAAGTCTGATTGATGAATTTTACGAGGCGCAGAGTTTAGATCCTTCGAGGTTGTCAGTTATTAGCGATCGCATTTCTCAATTAATTATTCAAGAAAATTTACATTGCGATCTGGGATTGGGTAATGAGGAGGTTGGAAGTAAAAAGGCAACCACTAATTATCAACTACCAATTGACAAGCTAGATGGTTATTTGTGTGAATTAAAAGAAGCACAAATCCGTGATGGTTTGCATATTTTTGGGCAGTGTCCGCAAAATACTCAATTGCGAGATTTGATTGTGGCGATCGCTCGTCAACCAAGTTCCCATCGTCTGGGTTTAACTCGTGCGATCGCATCTGCTTGGGGATTAGATTTCGATCCTCTAACTACAGATTTTGGCACTCAACTATCAGCTCTTAGCCATCAGCTTTTAGTCGAAAAAACGCAAAAATATTCTCGCACAGTTGGGGATGCTGTCGAAGTATTAGAACAACACGCCGCCGAATTAGTGGAAAATTTGATACAGGAGTCAGAATATACTCCCTCAGATCCCTCAGCTCATCCTCACCCAATAACAGCAACTCAACTCGAACTAGACTGGATACGTTCGCGCCTCCTACCTTCTCTCCAACAAACTCACCAAGAGATCGCTAATTTGTTACGTGGACTCGATGGGCGATATATCCCTAGCGGGCCTGCGGGTGCGCCTACACGCGGACGACCGGAGGTATTACCCACAGGTCGTAATTTTTACTCTGTTGATATCCGTGCTATTCCCACAGAAACTGCTTGGGATGTGGGGCGTAAAGCAGCTGAGGTTTTGATTGAACGCTATACCCAAGAAAATGGAGAATATCCCCTCACTCTAGGCTTATCTGTTTGGGGAACTTCTACCATGCGAACTGGTGGTGATGATATTGCTGAAGCATTGGCTTTGTTGGGCGTTCAACCAGTCTGGGATGGTGTATCTCGGCGGGTGGTAGATTTTGAAATTTTGCCACTATCAATATTGGGACGACCGCGTGTGGATGTAACATTAAGAATCTCTGGCTTTTTCCGCGATGCCTTTCCTAATTTGATCGATTTATTCGATCGCGCTGTAGCAGCAGTAGCGGCGTTGGATGAACCGCCAGAGCGAAACCCTCTAGCAGCGCAGATAAGGCAAGAAACTGAGTTTTGGCAATCTGCGGGTTTGACACTGCAACAAGCAGAAGTGCGATCGCATTATCGCATCTTCGGTTCTAAACCCGGTGCTTATGGTGCTGGACTCCAAGGTTTAATCGAAGCACAAAATTGGGCTGATGACCGCGATTTAGCCCGTGCGTATATTAACTGGAGTTCTTATGCTTACTCCAGTTCATCTGAAGGACGTGCCGCGCCAGAAGCGTTTGAACAGCGGCTGCAACAAATGCAAATTGTGTTGCACAATCAGGATAACCGCGAACATGACTTACTAGATTCGGATGACTATTACCAGTTTCAAGGTGGTTTAACCGCAGCAGTGCGTTCTGTGCAAGGAAAGAATCCCCAAACTTATTTTGGCGATAATTCTATTCCGGCAAATCCCCGCATTCGTCATCTTAAAGAAGAAATAGCAAGGGTATACCGTTCTCGCGTCGTCAATCCAAAGTGGATTGCTGGGGTGATGCGTCACGGTTATAAAGGTGCTTTTGAAATGGCGGCGACGGTAGATTATTTATTCGCCTACGATGCCACAGCTAAATGTGTGGAAGATTATATGTATCAAGGAGTGGCTGAGGCTTACCTGTTCGACTCAGCCGTGCAGGAGTTTATTCAACAAAAGAATCCTTGGGCGTTGCGCGATATGGCAGAACGGTTACTAGAAGCGGGGCAGCGGGGTTTGTGGCAAAATGTTGAGTCGGAGATGGTAGATAAATTAAGAGCGATCGTGCATGATGCTGAAGCAAGCGTTGAGGGGCTTGCGGGTTCTGCGTTCGGGTAACGAAGGATTTTAGATTTTGTAAAGACGCGAAATTTCGCGTCTTTACCTGACTTTTATGTAGGTATTGCAACATTTGTCAAGACATTCAGAGGACGAAGATATTTGATTAACTGCATTTGCTGCGCGTTACGTACTAGCAGCGTGCCTGCAAATCCCAGCGAGTTGACAGCGATCGCCTCGAAACTCTCCTGCGATCGCGGTACGATCAGCATCCATTCCGGCGTAGCCAACAGATTGTAAGCACCAACTTGTCCATTTTCGCCCAGCAAACCTAAAGTCTGTAGTAAGTTGTAATAGGACTCCAAAGTCACCTGGGCGGCTTTTAACGGCGATGCCACTTGGGGATTTAGCCGCGCGATCGCGTTTTTGAAAGGCAAGTCTGGTATTGTTCCTACAGAGTCTTGAAATTTGGCTGATGCAAGCAAAGGCTCAATCGGTATTTGCGCTCCCTTGGGTGCAAGTGGTAAAGGCGCAACTTGCAAGTGCTTGTGTCGTTGACTAGCACCAGCATTCTTACCAGCGTTGTAGAATGCCAAACCCTCAAATTCATTTAAAATTGCCCACATTGCAGCAAAATCTGGCAGTGTGAGTAAAGATTCTTGTTTTTCAAAGGCGCGGGTAACGATCAGTAAGTGATAGTCTACAACGTTGAATTTATTCAAGATACAGACATGGGTATCGGAAATGTCTGCAACAAATAAATCCTCTTCGTAGGGAAGGAAGGGGTTAAAATCTTTTCCTGTGGCAGTATCTCGATCCTGTTTCTTCTTAGCTTGGTACTTGCGATCGAGGTTGGACAAGATCCGCACGAGGAATTTCACCCCATTTTGCTCTACAAACTCATAATCCGTTGGTATTGTCAGCAACGCGCCGCATTTAAGCGCGTGGCTGGTTCGATGTACTACCTTTTGCCATAATGTGCCAGGTTTTAGCAGTATCCCGCTTGTAAATGATTCTCCTTCGGGCATGGTCAAAGATGTATTTTATCAACTGATTAACATACATAATGCTACTGCTTCAAGCCATTTTTCCTTCATTTGTGCAAGAGATATACTCCTAAGTTCAGACTTTTAATCTCATGTAAGCAAAAGAGAAATCTTGGGAATACTAAATTCTAAGACTGGCTCTTTTGCAATTAATTTCCCAGAGCTGTCATCACCTACCAGCAGGAATACGACAGTGAAAGCTCAACTGCCTAGTAATGAAACAGCTAGACTCAATGCCTTACATCGATATAATATTCTGGACACATTGCCGGAAAAGGATTTTGACGATCTGACGCAGTTGGCGGCACATATTTGTCAAACTCCTACAGCAACGATCGGTTTTGTAGATAGCGATCGCCAATGGTTCAAGTCAAAGGTAGGTTTTGTCGCAAAGGAAACTTCCCGTGATGATGCCTTTTGCGCTCATACCATTTTACAAACTAGCCCATTGATAATACCCGATGCTTGCCAGGATGAGCGCTTTGTTAACAATCCCCTGGTTACTTGCGCACCCAAAATTCGGTTTTATGCTGGTATACCTCTGTTGGCACCAGATAACCTAGCTCTAGGCTCTTTGTGCGTAATTGATTACGTACCTCGCCAGTTGAGTTCCCAACAGCAAGAAGCCCTAGAAATTCTAGCTCGTCAGGTAATGACGCAACTGGAGTTAAGACGCAATTTAGCGGCTTTGGAACAAGTAATTCATCAATCTAAGCAAACACAGCAGGCACTTAGAGAAAGTAAAGAACGCTATCGTCGGTTAGTAGAACTGTCACCGGAAACAATAGCTGTCCATAGCGAAGGGAAATTCGTCTATATAAATAAAACTGGAGCAAAACTTCTTGCTGCATCCGATCCACAGGAAATTATTGGCAAACCAGTATTAGATTTCGTCGAGCCAAATTACCCTGAAATAGTTAAGTCGCAAGTTTGGCACGTTCAAGCCCAAGAGACACAGACAGAAGTAATTGAACAAAAAATGGTGCGGCTTGATGGTGCGATCGTTGATGTGGCAGCAACCGGAATACCTGTGACTTACCAAGGTAAACCAGCTACCCAGGTTGTAATGATTGATATCACAGGGCGCAAGAAAGCTGAAGCAGCACTGCAAGAAAGCGAAAACAAATATCAGGATTTGTTTGAAAATGCCAGCGATATAATTCAGAGCGTCACACCCGAAGGTGATTTTATCTATGTTAATCCAGCCTGGCAAGAAACATTAGGCTATAGCGAAGCTGAAATTCAACAGATGAAGGTGTATGACATTATTCATCCTGATAGTTTAGTAACTTGCCTGGAAGTATTTGGACGGGTGATGTCTGGAGAAAAGTTTGCACAAGTTGAAGCTGAATTTATTAGCAAAGATGGTCGGAAAATTTGGGTTGAAGGCAGCATCAACTGTAAATTTGTCGATGAAAAACCAACAGCTACAAGGGGAATTTTCCGCAATATATCTGAGCGTAAGTATGCAGAAGCCGCACTGCAAAACGCTTATAACCAGCTAGAACTCAGAATCGAGGAACGGACTGCCGAACTTACGAAGATCAATCAGCAATTGCGCAGTGAAATTGTTGAGCGCCGCAGGGCGGAGGAGGAGGTTCAGCTGCTGCAAAAAATTACTCCAGCAATTAGCGAATCTCAAAATTTTCATGCATCGCTGGAGGTAGCTCTGCGACAAATTTGTGAATTCACTGGTTGGTCTTTTGGTGAAGCGTGGATTCCTGGCGCTGACAGCACAGTACTTCAGCTTAGCCCTGCTTGGTATTGCTCTGATGAAAGTCTGAAGATCTTTCGCACTCTGAGCAACAAGTTTCAATTTCCAGCAGGTACTGGTTTACCTGAGAGTGTTTGCTCATCAAAGCAACCCAAGTGGATTCCTCAGCTTGAAGACGAATCAAGCCCAAGTTTTCTTCGCGCCCATTTAGCCTATGATGCTGGTTTCAAAGCTGCTTTAGGAATCCCTATCATTGCGCACACTAACCCAGATAGTGACCCAGAAGTACTAGCCGTACTCGTATTTTTTATGTCTGAAACTTGCGAGGAGGACAAACGCTTGGTTGAGATTGTTTCTACTGTAGCTACTCAACTAGGTTCGCTCGTGCAACGCAAGCGGGCAGAAGCGGCGTTAATGGAAAGTGAATCACGTTACGGCACTTTAGTCAAGCAAACTTCGGAAGGGATTTTCTTGGTTGACGCTGAAACTAAACGCATTCTGGAAGCGAATGAAGCATTTGCTCATCTACTTGGTTACACTTGCGAACAATTGATAGAGTTGACACTTTACGACATCGTTGTTCTCGATAGCGCCTCAATTGACTGCAATCTTGAACGTGTCTTGAGGCAGAAAAACTACTTCATCGGCGAAGCGCCTCATCGTCGCTTTGATGGTGAAATAGCCTACGCTGATGTGAATGTTAACGTTATCTTTCAAGGTGGCAGAGAAGTTTTTTGTGTTGTAGCGCATGATGTGACAGAGCGCAAGCGGGCACAAGAGGCATTACGTGAGAGCGAACAGCGCCTGAAAGCAATTTTGGATAACTCCACAGCCTTGATCTACGTTAAGGACACTGAGGGCAAATACATTCTGATCAATGCTTGGTATGGAATCCTTTTCCACCTCGCTCGCCATGAGGTTCAAGGCAAGACTGACTACGATATCTTCCCATCTGAGATCGCGGATGTCTTTCAGGCAAATGACAAAAATGTGCTGGAAGCCAAAGCAGCACTGGACTGGGAAGAAATTTTCCCCCACGATGACGGTTTACACACATACCTTTCGATCAAGTTTCCCCTCTACAATGCTGCTGGAGATATCTACGCTATCTGTGGGATCTCTACTGATATCACTGAACGCAAACGAGCAGAAGAGGCGCTGCGTTCCAGCCTGGCGACTAATCGCGCTTTGATTAATGCCATGCCAGATTTGCTATTTCGCATTAGCGCTGATGGCACTTATGTCAACTACAAAGCATCAAAAGACTACGAACTACCATTACCTCCAAATGAATTGTTGGGTAAAAAAGTTAATCAAATCATGCCGTCTGAGGTAGCTCTCCCGATGATGCAATGCATCCAGCAAGCACTTATTACTGGGGAAGTGCAAATCTTTGAGTATCAGATGGTGTTGCACGAGCTACTGCAATATTATGAAGCGCGAATCGTTGTCAGTGCCGAAGATGAGGTGATGGCAATTGTACGTAACATCACCGAACGCAAACGAGCGGAAGCAGAAATTCGTAATGCTCTAGAAAAGGAAAAAGAACTGGGCGATTTGAAATCCCGCTTTGTCACTATGGCTTCCCACGAGTTCCGCACACCGTTGACGACTATCTTATCTTCGGCTGAATTACTCGAAGATTACGGCGAACGATGGAGTCAAGAGAAAAAACTCAATCATCTGCGGCGGATTGCGATCAATGTCAAACACATGACTCAACTTTTAAATGATGTGTTGTTAATTGGTAAAGCCGAAGCGGGAAAACTAGAGTGTAGTCCCTCAGCTTTGAATATAGTTCAATTCTGTCAGGACTTAGTAGAGGAAATGCAAACGATTACTGACAACCACAAAATTAATTTTAATTATCAGTGCGATCGCGGCAGTGTCATTTTAGATGAAAAACTGCTACGTCATGTTCTGAATAATTTGCTATCTAATGCGATTAAATATTCCCCTAAAGGAGGTAACGTTTATTTCAATCTAGTTTGCACAAGTTCAGCAGCAATTTTCCGCATCCAAGACGAGGGAATTGGTATTCCTGAAGTAGACAAAATGCAACTATTTGAATCGTTCTACCGTGCTAGCAATGTTGGCACGATTTCCGGCACTGGATTAGGGCTAGCTATTGTTAAAAAGTCTGTGGATTCACATGGAGGCAGCATCACAGTTGAAACTGAAGTTGGAGTTGGTACAACGTTTGTAGTTTCTCTGCCCTTGAATTTATTAAAATAGGAAGAATTAAAATGAGTAAAATTTTAGTAATTGAAGACGAACTTTCTGTTAGAGAAAATATTTTGGCACGGCTTGAAGCTGAGGGGTTTGAAACTCTTAATGCTGAAAACGGAATCAACGGCGTAGCAGTAGCATTAGCTCAGACACCAGATTTAATTATTTGCGATGTGATGATGCCGGAATTAGACGGTTATGGCGTGTTAACGACACTACGCAAAAATCCGCTGACTTCAGCTATTCCATTTATTTTTCTCACAGCCAAAGCTGATAAAAACGATATCCGCCAAGGCATGGAATTAGGTGCAGATGATTACCTGACAAAGCCTTTCACTCGCAACGAATTGTTAGGAGCGATCACAGCCCGTTTACAAAAACAAATAACTGTAACTCAACAATCTGAGAAGAAGCTAGCAGAATTACGCCGGAGCATCACTGAAGCACTACCACAAGAAGTTTTGATTCCTCTGAGCGAAATTCTTGGTTTTTCGCGGATGCTGATTGATAGCTATGAAATAATTAAGCCGCAAGAAATTTTAGAAACAGCACAAAATCTACATAATTCTGGTCAGCGACTACAAAGGCTGATTGAGAATTTTATTATGTATGCACAGATTGAACTATTAGCAACAAATCCAGAAGAAATTCAAGCTTTACGCAATTGTCAAACTCTGAATCCTAGTGACATCATCTTTGCTATAGCTATCCAAAAAGCCAAGCAATATCATCGTGAAGCAGATCTAATTCTCCAAGTTGCTAACTCAAATGTAAAGATCGCTAAACGAGACTTGAAAAAAGTTGTAGAAGAACTAGTAGATAATGCTTTCAAATTTTCCGAACCTGATACATCTGTTCATGTAAAAGCCTCTGCTGACAAAGATGGTTTTAAACTTAGTATTACTAACTATGGTCGCCCCATGCCTGCCGAACAAATAGCCAGCATTGGCGGACATATGCAATTTGAGCGCAAATTTTATGAGCGACAAGGAATGGGTTTGGGCTTAATTCTAGCTAAGCGTATTACCGAACTACATGGTGGCAGACTCACGATTGAAAGCGGTGGTGCTAATCCAAAGACAACTGTTTTTGTTACGCTGCAACGATAGAAAGGATGAAGGATGAAGGATGAAGGATAATTTGTGGCTTCGTAATTATTTCTACTCACTAATGTACGAGCGAGTTTATTAGACATGACTGTGGGACAACAGATAAACTGATTAAACCCGCCCCTATAACCACTGACTACTCACTTTTCATACTTCATCCTTCATCCTTCATAACTAGCCCTTAAGTTGTATAATCGGCATTAATTTTCACGTAGTCATAGCTGAGGTCGCATCCCCAAGCATTACCAGATCCGTGACCGTTGCCAATGCTGACGGAGATTAAGACTGTATCGTCTTTTAAATAACCGCTGTTTACGGAACTGCGTTCAAAAGCGCTTGTTTCACCGTCTTGGACAACTAATAAATCGTTGCTCTGCTGGATGCTGACAAGCTCCCCGCCGGGTTGCACGGGTTTACGATCGGCTTTTTGTTTGAGATAGGTACTTGCGGCTACGCGATCGAAGGGTAGGGGTTGACCGTTTTCCATCATTAAGAAATCTCCCAGTTGAATTCTGAGACTTTCTTGCTCAAAGGGAACGCCAGCGCGTCCGGCGGCGGCGGCAATTCTGCCCCAGTTGGGATCGCGCCCAAAGATGGCTGATTTGACCAGAGAAGAACCTGCAATTGTTTTAGCGATCGCCCTGGCGGCTTTTTCATCTGTCGCCCCAGAAACTTGCACTTCAATTAGGCAAGTAGCTCCTTCACCGTCACGAGCGATCGCTTTGGCTAAATACTGGCAAACAGCTGTAAGCATCTCCTCCAATGTTTCCGCTTCCGCTCCCATCTCGGTAATTGCTGGTGTGCGGGATTGACCGTTAGCTAAAGCAATCAGAGAGTCATTAGTACTGGTATCGCCATCTACGGTAATTTGGTTAAAACTCCGATCTGCTGCCCGACTCAACATTTGCTGCCATAGGGAGGGAGAGACAGCAGCATCACAGGTGACAAAAGCAAGCATTGTTGCCATGTTGGGATGAATCATCCCAGAACCTTTGGCAATTCCGCCCATGCGGACTGGGCGATCGCCTATAGTTGTTTCTAAAGCAATTGATTTGGTGACTAAATCTGTTGTAATAATGGCTTGTGCTGCCGCATCAGACCCAGTTTCTGAGGCAGCTGCTATTAGTTGGGGAATGCCATTACGCATTGCTTCCATGCGAATGCGTTGACCAATTACACCTGTAGAAGCCAGCAATACTGATTCTGCTGGAAAACTCAGTGCTTGCCCCAGCAACATCGCGCATTCCAAAGCATCAAGCCAGCCTTGGGAACCTGTTGCGGCGTTGGCTTGCCCAGCATTGCAGAGAATCGCCCTAGCACTCGGTTTAGCTTGCAGTCTTTGACGGCAGTAATCTACACAAGCTGCTCGTACTTGCGAAGTCGTGAATACACCAGCTGCTATAGCCTCTACATCAGACAAGATTAATGCCAGATCTGGCATTCCTGAAGGTTTCAACCCCGCTGTAATTCCTGCTGCCCTATATCCCCTAGGTGCAGTAATACCACCAGTTATTTCCCGCCACTCTGCCATTATGCCTGCCTACCAACTTTAGTTTGCGATTATATCAAGTTGGAGCGCAGCTTGCTTTGGTCAAGAGTTCATTGGTCATCAGTTCTAGACAAATGACAAATGACAAAAAAAAAAGAGAGTCATTGTGGTGACTCTCCCAATCATCAGGGTGCATCTACTGAGCAGAGTATAACAGTTGCTACATGAAGGGTATTACCGCAAAACGCCACTATTTGTTAAAGATCCTGTAAAGAAAGTCGTTGCTTGATGCAGTACAACTAACTGAGCCGCCAGTTAACTATTTAACTTCTGAGCTAATAGTTGATTGGTCAACTTAGGATCTGCTCTTCCTCCTGTTTGCTTAATTACTTGCCCGACAAAGAAGCCTAATAGCTTTGTTTTGCCGTTGCGATACTGTTCCAACTCCTTGGGATTTGCTTGGATAACTTGCTCGATAATTCCTTCTAAAGCACCCTTGTCAGAGATTTGAATCAATCCCTTGCGCTCAACTAATTCCTTGGCAGAACCACCCTCAGTCAGGAGTTCTGGCAGAATATCTTTAGCGATCTTGCCGCTAATTGTTCCAGCTTCAATTAAAGCAGTTAGTTCTGCCAAAGTAGCTGGTGTCAAAGCAATTTCCTTGATGCTGAGTTTCTTGTTGTTGAGGTAGGCGGCGATATCGCCCATGATCCAGTTAGCAGCTTGTTTGGAATTAGCCCCAGCGGCCAAGGTGGCTTCAAAATACTCTGCTACCTGACGTTCATCTGTTAATACACGGGCATCGTAAGCTGAAAGACCTAATTCACTTTCATAGCGATGCCGTTTTTGTGCTGGCAGTTCTGGTAGCTCAGACCGCAACTTTTCTAATTGTGCGGCTGATACTTCAATTGGAGCCAAATCCGGTTCGGGAAAATAGCGGTAGTCGCTAGAGCCTTCCTTAGTCCGCATACTAATCGTGCGTTGGCTGCCTTCCTCCCACAACCTGGTTTCCTGAATTATTCGCTCACCAGCTTCTACAGCAGCAATTTGCCGCTCGAACTCGTATTCGATCGCCCGTTGGATGGCGTTGAACGAGTTCATGTTTTTAATTTCTACCTTAGTGCCAAACTCCTGTTGTCCCACCGGACGCACTGAGATATTGACATCGCAACGCAAGGAACCTTCTTGCATATTGCCGTCACTCACGCCGAGATAGCGAACAATCCGGCGTAACTCTTGTGCATATTCAGCAGCTTCTTGTCCAGAGCGCAGATCCGGTTCTGAGACAATTTCCACCAAAGGCACACCTGCACGGTTGTAGTCAACCAGCGAGTAAGTAGAACCAGAGAGGCGATCGCTTCCCCCATGCACTAACTTCCCCGCATCTTCCTCCATATGCAAGCGAGTTATCCCAATCCGCTTTCGCGTTGGATTTCCATCACTATCGACTAACTCGATCTCCAACCAACCGTGTTCGGCGATCGGCAAATCGTATTGCGAAATTTGATAATTCTTCGGCAGGTCTGGATAAAAATACTGCTTGCGGTCAAACTTGCTATAGGGAGCAATTTGGCAATTCAACGCCAAACCCGCTTTGACAGCATATTCTAGTACCTTCTCATTGAGTACAGGTAGCACCCCAGGTAAACCCAGACAAATTGGATCGATATTTGTATTTGGGGTAGCACCAAACTCTGTAGAACTACTAGAAAAAATCTTGGTGTTGGTACTCAATTGACAATGAGTTTCCAACCCAATAATTGCCTCGTATTGAGTTTTAACTGGTGTAGCAATAGTCATAAATTCTATCAATTGCAGCTCTTACTACAATTTCTCCTATTTTGACACTTCTCTTCCTTCTTGGCGCTCTAACGCTACGCGAACGGCTCCTGCGTTCTTGGCGGTTCGTTCACTTCTCCACCTGAACCACCTGTAAACTCCCCCCAGCATAAAAATATCTATTCTGCAACTTAAACCCCGTCTCCTCCAACACACCCACCAAATCAGTTTTCAACAATTGCCACGCTGTTTGGGTTTCAAACAAGAATAAGAACAGATAAATCCCAGGCACAAATAACAAGTTAGTAGGAGCGTGAAAATCCACTAAAGTAAATATCCCCCCAGGCTTTAGCACGCGATACACTTCTTTGACAATCTGCCTAAGTTGCTCAGGAGCCATTTCATGGAGCGCTACGCTTGTATGCACTAAATCGAACGAATTATCTGGAAACGGCATCTGTTCGGCGAAGGCTTCAACATATTTAGCTTGCGGCACATTTTGCTGCGCCCGTTTTAAAGATAGGGGGGAAGCATCCAGTCCTGTAACATCATTAGAATACTTCACCAACACCTGCGTTGCCTGACCGCTACCGCAACACAAGTCTAATACCTTAGTTTCAGGCTTAATTGTTAAGCCTTGTAAAGCTAACTGCCGAAATTGCTCCTCTCCCCCTAAACTCAGGGCAGCCAAACGTGATATCCCATCGTAGAGCCATTGATAGCGGTAGCTCCATTCACGCAAAATTGTAGCCATATTAACAAGTTTTTGTTAACTAATACATTCGAGCATTTAATAAAAATATATTGTTAAACTTAGTAACGAAGCTGAAAAGAATAGGGCATTGTAACTGCTATGGGTCGAGTGGGAGTATTATTACTTAATCTAGGTGGGCCGGATCGATTAGAAGATGTCGGACCATTTCTGTTTAACTTGTTCGCCGACCCAGAAATTATTCGGATACCATTTCCTTGGTTGCAAAGACCCCTCGCTTGGTTAATCTCCACCCGGCGCACGAAAAAATCTCAAGAAAACTATCGGCAGATTGGTGGTGGTTCTCCTCTGCGGCAAATTACGGAAGCGCAAGCACAAGCACTGGGGAAACAGTTAGCGTCTAAAGGACAACCAGCCCAGGTATATGTGGGGATGCGCTACTGGCATCCGTTTACCGAAGAAGCGATCGCCTCAATTAAACGCGATCGCATCGAACGTTTGGTAATTTTACCGCTTTATCCCCAATTTTCGATTAGTACCAGTGGTTCAAGTTTTCGGTTACTCCAGAGAATTTGGCTAGAAGATCCAAAACTTGACGCGATTGAATACACTGTTATTCCCTCCTGGTACAAACAGCCTGGATACCTCCAAGCAATGGCGCAGCTCATTGCTCAAGAACTCGAATCGTTTGAGAATCCCGACTCAGTTCACATCTTCTTCAGCGCTCACGGTGTTCCAAAAAGCTATGTAGAAGAAGCTGGAGATCCTTACCAGCAAGAAATTGAGGAATGCACAGCACTGATCATGCAGACTCTCAACCGACCAAATGCTTATACTTTGGCTTATCAAAGCCGCGTTGGCCCAGTGGAATGGCTTCAACCCTACACTGAAGATGCGATTGAAAAGTTGGGAGCAGAAGGGATTAAAGATTTACTAGTTGTGCCAATTAGTTTTGTCTCAGAACATATTGAGACAATGCAAGAAATAGATATTGAGTATCGGGAAGTAGCAGAAGAAGCGGGTATATACAACTTCGGTCGCGTCCCTGCTCTTAATACCGATCCCGTGTTCATTACCGGAATGGCAGACTTGGTTTTAGAGGCGTTAAAATCCCCCAGTCTCAAACTGGCTCAGGTGACGCAGATGAAGAAGAAAGTCAAGATGTATCCTCAAGAGCGTTGGCAGTGGGGCCTGACTACAAATGCGGAAATCTGGAATGGTCGGATTGCTATGCTTGGCTTTATTGCTTTGGTAATTGAATTAGTTACCGGGCAAGGACTACTGCATATGGTGGGGATTTTGTAACTAAATTATGAATGCAGCAATGATGAATGATGAATGAAAAAAATACTTCATAATTTATCATTCATAATTCATAATTCATCATTTATCATTTTCTTGACTGGTGTTGTCTAATAAACCAGCGATGCAATTGCTGGGAATTATAGACTGCTAAACCCAGGAGAAATAAAGCAATTATTCCTCCTGCTAGTGGGACTTTAACAGCTAAATACACTAGTAAAACGCATAAACCATCTTGGAGAAAAGGTAGCCACTGTGGCAAGCTGCGCCAGCGATAAAACCAGCCAGCTTGGACAAGTTGTAGCAGCAAGGCAAATAAGCCGCCAACTAAGCCAATCAATATCTTTGGCACTATTGATGTGATATCGGAAGTCGCGATCGCGATCGCGGTTCCGACAAAGGGGCTTAAAAGCAAATAAACTACTTGCAGCATTCGCTGACCTAGTAGCTGTTTGGAAGCAAATAGCTCAACTAAAGACCCGCTGGTGAGAACACCTAGTACAACTGGGGGGTAAATGCTAGACAAGATGGGAACTCCAGACCAAAGCTTTTCACCTTGCAATAAGCCAATTACAAGTAGGGGTAGGGCAATTCTAATTCCTGTCGCCGCCGCAGCAGAAAGCGCGGCGAGGATTTCTATCATGGCGTTCGTTGAGTCTAGGCGATCGTTTAAAGCTTAATTGAATTGAATAGTAATTGGTAGTTGGGAAAAATGATGAATTATAAATTATGAATTATGAATTATGAATTTCAGAATTCAGTATTTATCATTGCGGCATTACCCAGAACCTTTCGCGATCGCCTATCCTTCTAAATACCCAGCCGTTGATAAACCTCCTCCAAGTGTTTTAGATGCTGCTGTGGATCGAAGCAAGTCTCAATTTCATCATTAGAGAGCAACTGAGTAATTCGGGAATCTCTGGTTACTAAGTTGTGAAAATTGCCTTCAGGATTGTTCCAGGCTTGATGAGCGCAAGACTGCACGATCGCATAAGCCTCTTCGCGGCTCATTCCTTTTGCGACTAAAGCTAGTAATACCCGCTGGCTGAAGACAACGCCCCCATAGCAATTCATATTCCGCTCCATGTTCTGGGGATACACCAGCAGATTTTTCACTAAATCGACACTTTCTACGACCATAAAATGAGTCAAAATGCAAGCATCTGGTAGCATGACTCGCTCAACCGAACTGTGGGAGATATCTCGCTCGTGCCAAAGGGCAACGTTTTCCAAAGCTGCAACAGCATAGCCGCGCAGCATCCGCGCCATCCCTGTGAGTCGCTCGGAACGAATCGGGTTACGCTTGTGGGGCATGGCTGAGGAGCCTTTTTGCCCTTTGGAGAAGAATTCTTCTACTTCTAATACATCTGTGCGCTGGAGGTTGCGAATTTCGACGGCAAACCGTTCAATAGAGGCTCCCAAAAGAGCTAGTAGTTGCACGTAATCAGCATGGCGATCGCGGGAAATGACTTGTGTTGATGCTGTATCTGGTTTAAGTCCTAATTTTTGGCAAGCGATCGCTTCGACTTGCGGCTCAATGTTGGCGTAGGTTCCCACTGCACCGGAAATCTTACCAACGGCAATATCCCCACGCAGACGGGTGAGGCGTTCTTGGTGGCGCAACACTTCAGCTAACCACCCAGCTAGCTTAAACCCAAAGGTAATTGGTTCAGCATGAATACCATGCGATCGTCCGATCGCAAATGTATGGCGATGCTGCGTAGCTTGGCTGCGAATTGCGGCAATCAAATCTGCCAACCGCGCCAAAATTAAATCTAGGCTGTTCACCATTTGCAGCGCCAAAGCCGTATCCAGCACATCCGAACTGGTTAAGCCCAAGTGAATGTAGCGTCCGGCTTCACCCACATATTCATTCACATTGGTGAGAAAGGCGATGACATCGTGGCGGACTTCAGCCTCAATTTCTAGCACCCGCTGGGGGTCAAAGTTTGCCTTAGCCTTAATTTCCTCCACTGCGGCAGTTGGAATATAACCCAATTGGGCCTGCGCCTCACAGACTGCGATTTCTACCTGAAGCCAAGTTTTAAATTTATAAGTTTCTGTCCACAATTGGCCCATTTCGGGCAGGGTATAACGCTCGATCACTCGTCCGCCACAGAATGCAACTGTCATATTTTACCTGTCATAGATGAGCGATCGCTTTTTTCATTTATGTGACACATCGTCCGTAGACTAAAGACATTTACAATCGGTTCATCAATCGAGGGTAAAGATTCTGCTTGCCTTGGGTCGACTTGTGAAGCAGAGGCAGACAGCGCTTGGAATCTCGCAAGAAGAACTAGGACTTCGTGCCAACTTAATTTCCAAAAGCAGACTATCAAAACCTGCTCTCGCAACGCGAACTCGAAGTCCTTAAACTACTTGGGAAAAAACAATTAAGAAATTGCCACTACCCTAGATCTAACCGAAGGCAGACTCAAGAACTATATCGCTCATCTTCTGTGCCAGATTTACCAAAGTAAGTCGTAAGTTAGAAACAAATGGACAGAGCAACTGATTTTAATCTTGGATATAAAAGCTCTTGAGCGTAAAAATGCTTATTTCATTAACTTTAGTTATGGGGACTTACGACAGAAGACTTAGCTTGACGCGCGCTTTAGCCTGGGGCAATGCAACGCGATCGCATAGCATCCCTTTGGGCGCAACATAACCTTAATTGGCGTTGCCGAAAGTGTGATGCTTTTTAAGCTGCTGTTTACAAAGAAATTAGAGTTTCAAGTTTCACGTTTACCAGATTTCATTATGGAATCAGCAACGCCCCTTAATTAGAATTCTAAAGTCAAAACAAATGACAAATAACGAATGACAAATGACAATTCACTATTTAAATTTATTAAAATAAATTAAGAGAGCTTAATATTAGGAGAACATCTTTGTCTTTAAAAGCGATCGCAGTTCCACCAAGTGAGGGCAAGGAACCTGTAGGATTGATTGTCACCTTACATGGCTGGGGAGCAAATGCCCAAGATCTAGCCTCTCTAGTTCCCTTTTTGAATTTACCCGATTTTCAATTCATGTTTCCTGATGCACCGTTTCCCCATCCTTATAGCAGTACGGGGAAAATGTGGTACAACCTTTCTAATCAGGAGCATCAAGGATATCAAGAGAGTCGGCAGATGCTAACCCAATGGTTGCAATCTTTAGAAAGCAGCACTGGCGTACCATTGTCACGCACAATTTTGAGTGGATTTTCTCAAGGAGCGGCAATGACTCTAGATGTAGGGTTAGGCTTACCGCTAGCAGGTTTAGTTGCCTTAAGTGGGTATTTACATCCTATCTCCTACCCAGAAAATAGTAAGTTTCCGCCCGTGCTAATCGTGCATGGCAAACAAGATTCTGTAGTACCGCTCAAAGCTGCTGTGAATGCACGGGATAATTTGACAGGTTTGGGGATCGCGGTAGAATACCATGAATTTGATATGGCACATGAAATTCGCCCGGAAGTTTTGCCAGTGATTCGCAATTTTGTTTTAGGCGCAGTGTCCCAGACAAGTCAAAAACTTTATTAAATTCTCATAATTATGCTTCACCTTTGCGATATCTATTCACTTTGAACTGAGTAAGATATATAGGGTCACTGCAATTATGCGACGACCTGATAGTGAATGCAGACGTTGCTCAAGGAGGCGCGAACGATGATGGATACTTTGAGCATTTCCAAGCAGAATATTGCTGCTATTTCAGCAAAAGAAGTAACTCAGTTGGCTAACCGACTAGAGCAGGATAATTATGTCAATGCTTTTGATGGCTTGAATGATTGGCATTTGCTACGGGCGATCGCCTTTCAGCGTCCAGAGTTAGTGGAACCATACATCCACCTCCTAGATCTTGACCCCTATGATGAAGCTTAACGATTTTAGATTTTAGATTTTAGATTTTAGATTGAGGGGGTTGACTGGTGGAAGCCAAAATCTTTCCTTGTTAACCGATTAATTGCTTTGAACTCAAATTTTGCCGCAAACTTAATTGAGGCGGAGCCTTATTATTCTACTTCCTAGGCTCAGCCTGGGAAGTAGGCGAACGGAGTCTCTGACTCCATTAACAAACATAAATTCCTCATGCGATCGCCCTTTAATCCAAAATCCAAAATCCAAATTCTAAAATCCAAAAGGATTCTGATTGGTATAGGCGGTGGTATTGCTGCTTATAAAGTCTGCGAAGTAGTTTCAACACTGTTTAAAGCTGGGGCTGAAGTTAGGGTAATTCTTACTGCTTCAGCCCAAGGATTTATTACTCCTTTGACAGTAGCAACTCTGTCGCGTCATCCTGCTTATACAGATCGGGATTTTTGGCAACCAACTCATCAGCGTCCGTTGCACATAGATTTAGGGGAATGGGCACAAGTTTTGGCGATCGCTCCCCTTACTGCCAACACTCTGGCAAAATTGACACACGGTATGGCTGACAACCTGCTCACAAATACTGTCTTGGCTTCGACTTGTCCAGTTTTGTTAGCTCCAGCGATGAATACCGAGATGTGGCAACAGCTATCTGTGCAACGGAATTGGCAACAGCTATTGACAGATAACCGCTATCATGGTATGAGTACAGGGTATGGGTTACTAGCTTGCGATCGCGTTGGTGCGGGGAGGATGGCAGAACCCGCGGAAATTGTAACTCACATTCAATCCCTGTTACACACTCTTGGCAAGCGAGACTTATTAGGCAAGCGAGTATTAATTAGTGCGGGTGGAACTAGGGAGTATCTAGATCCAGTCAGGTTTATTGGCAATCCCTCTACTGGCAAAATGGGCTTAGCCTTGGCACAAGCAGCACTGCATCGCGGCGCAGCAGTGACATTGGTGCATGGTGCAGCTAGTTGGAACGTACCCCAAGGGGTGCAAGCGATTGCAGTTGACAGTGCCGAAGAAATGCGCTCGTCAATGCTAGAATTTTTGCCCAGTGCTGATGTAATTGTGATGTCGGCAGCTGTAGCAGATGTGAAGCCTGCTAATTATAGTCAAAAAAAGTTACCTAAGCGATCGCTGCCTACTAGTCTTCCTTTAGAACCAGTACCCGACATCGTAGCTGAATTAGGACACCGCAAACAGCCCCACCAAATTTTAATTGGGTTTGCCGCCCAAACAGGGGATATTGTCACTCCAGCAATAGAGAAATTATATAGCAAAAAATTAGATGCGATCGTTGCTAACCCTATCGATCGAGCAGATAGTGGTTTTGGGAGCGATCTTAACTCTGCTGTATTTTTAGATAAACAAGGAAACAAAGTAGAAATTCCATCTTGTTCTAAATTACAGATGGCGCATTATTTATTTGATTGGGTAATGGGTAAATGATGAATTATGAATTATGAATTATGAATTATGAAATTGCACTTTAATTCATCATTCAGCATTCATAATTCATCCTTTTTAGTACATCTTGTCGTAGCGATCAATCCGCATAATCAATCTAACTAGGGACACCCCAACGCCAACCGCGATTAAAGCAGGAATCAGAGCCAACCAGAAAAATTGATTGACTAATAAAATTGTGGCTGACACAGTAAAGGCACTGACTATCAGTGCATAAATAATTCCCATTTGAACGCTACTCTGACGACGCAGCAGCCGTTCTGTTTCGATTGAGCGGACGCGCAGGCGTAAATCTCCCTGTTCGAGTTTGTCTAGCGTGTATTCTAGTCGCCTTGGTAAACCCAAAGCAGTACTACTAACCTGAGCGGCTTGACGGCCTAGCTCATTGAGAAAGCTATTTCCATCAGCCGAGCCATTTCCATTAGTCATAAGCTGCATTGCAAATGGTTTAGCGACTTCCATAAAACTAAAATCTGGGTCTAAACCCTTCCCCACCCCTTCTAGAGTTGAAAATGCCCGCATCACAAAAGTGAAAGTTGCGGGAAAGCGAAAGGGCTGATTGTAAGCAATCTCATAGAGATCCTCACTAATTGCACTGACTGACTGATTTTCAAACGGCTTATCCATGAAATGATCCAGCATATACTGGATCGATCGCCGCACTGGCCCCATATCATCTACTGGCGCGATCGCTCCCAAATCTACCAAAGATTGCACAACTTGGGTAGAATCTTTCTGAGCAATACCAAACAGCGTTTTCATCAATTGCTCCCGCACGCCAGTCTTGATTTGCCCCATCATGCCAAAGTCATAAAAAATCAGAGCGCCTTCAGCACTAACAGCAATATTACCTGGGTGGGGGTCGGCGTGGAAAAAGCCGTTGTTGAGTAACTGATGTAGGTATGCTTCCGCGCCTTGACGAGCAAGGAGCTTGCGATCTAAACCAGCCGCTTCCAAAGCTTCGTAGTGGCTGATTTTAATCCCAGGAGCGTACTCTAACGTCAAAACTCGTGGGGAAGTGTAACGCCAATAAATACGTGGTACTTTCACCCAATCATAGTCGCGGAAGTTACGACGAAAAGTATCAGCGTTGCGACCTTCGGTAAGATATTCAATTTCTTCCCAGAGAATTCGACAACATTCTTCATAAATCCCCAGCCAGTCACGACCGCGACCCCATTCCGGATGACTTTGAAAGTAGCGAGTAATTCCCTTAAGAATTGCTAGATCGATCTCAAATAACTTCCGCAGTCCTGGGCGTTGTGCCTTAACTACAACTTCTTCACCCGAATGCAACTTAGCTTTATGGACTTGGCCTAAGCTAGCGGCGGCTAAGGGAATCGGATCGAAGCTATGAAAGAGTTCAGGAATTTTTTTACCCAGTTCTTGCTCAACGATCGCTTCTACCTGCTCGTAGCTAAAAGCTGGTACTCTATCTTGGAGCTTGGCAAGCTCTTCGACATATTCAGGCGGAAATAGATCGGCGCGAGTAGAAAACAACTGCCCAATCTTAATGAAAGTTGGCCCTAACTCTAATAGAGTATTGCGAATCCAGACCGCTTGTTTTTTACGTCTGACAATTCGCTTGGCTTCAGTCATTCCGCCGGGATAGCTCCATGCTTTTTGGTCTAGCCAAAAGTCAAATAGCAACCTTAAAACAAAAAACCAGATGTCTATAAAACGCCGCCGTTTCGAGTAATTTTCTCGACTCCAACGGTAAGACTTATTTTTATAGACCGTTTCCATGCGCTCGGCATACCGCTTGTTTGTCACGGAGTCAGCTGGAAAAACAGACACTTCGTATCCTAAATAGATTTTTAATTTGAGTATGAATCAGAACGGGCTGCCCAGACACAGGTGATTAGACTGAAATTTCTGTTTGATAGCTCAAACAGAATTACTGCGATGGCGTTGGAGTTCAGTCCTGAGCAAAGCAATTTCAGCCCGTAATTCGTCAATCATTGCTTGCTCGTCAACTGATTGTGAGTTTGGGGTAACTCTCGTGGTGGTAGTGCGGCTCACTGTTGTGGTTTCGGCTTCACGATTTGCCCGCTCCATCACTTGTTGAGTGAATTGCCGCAACTGCTCCCTCGCTTCAGCATCAAATTTACCCAGTTCGCTTAAAGCATCCGTGAGGGCAATTTCTAACTTTTCGCCAACGACTTCCGCCGCCGCCCTACCCACAAAGAATGCATGAATCAAAGGATTACTCATAGCTTGCTATATAAATTTGTACACACATCCGCAAAGATTATAACTTGCTTATTTACATTGCTGCTTCTGCCTTTCGTGAGGGTTAGGGGCTAAAGCTTTGCTTGATGGGGAATAAATTCTTATCCCCCCATGCCTAAATACTTAATGCTTAAGCACGATGCGATAGCGAGGCTGACCGCTGCGTAGTTTTTCCATTGCGTCGTTGATCTGAGCAAATGTGAAAGTTTCCACCATCGGTTCAATATCATGTCGGACAGCAAAGTCCAGCATTTTGGCAACAGTAGCAGGGCTACCAACTGGGCTGGCAGAAATTGTTTTCTGAGCAGAAATCAGAGGAAAGACCTGAGCCGATATTGGTTTGGGTGTTACGCCGACAAAATGCAGTCGACCTTTTGGGCGTAAAGTGGCAATATAAGCATCCCAATCCAAAGCAGCGTTAACAGTGGAGAGAACGAGGTCAAATGAGTTCGCCACTGCCTTCAAAGCATCAGGATCGCGAGAGTTGACAAAATGATTAGCGCCCAATTGACGCGCTTCAGCTTCCTTGTCAGGACTTGTGGAGAATGCAGTCACATCACAGCCCCAAGCGTGTAAAAAGCGTAGTGCCATATGCCCCAATCCGCCAATGCCAATTACACCAACTCGATCGGTAGGTTTAACATCGAACTGGACGATGGGATTGAAAACGGTGACACCACCACAAAATAGCGGCCCTGCTACCTCTGGGTTGAGCTTCTCAGGCAGGGGTATCACCCAAGCTCGATCGGCACGAACTTTGTTGGCAAATCCACCATGGCGACCGACAATTGTGGCTTCAGCAGTGAGGCAGAGGTTGTGGCTCCCTGACATACACCACTCGCACGTCATGCACGAGTGGGAATACCAACCTAGGCCGACTCTTTGCCCAACTTTCAATGTTGTCACGGCATCACCCAAAGCGGCGATCGTGCCAACTACTTCATGACCAGGAACAAACGGGTACTGAGTCGTACCCCACTCGTTATCCAACATACTCAGGTCACTATGGCAAACTCCGCAGTACTCAACGTTGATTTCCACCTGCTCGTTGCCAAGATCTCCGGGTTTGTACTCGAATGGCTTCAGTTCTCCGCCAATTTCCTGGGCAGCATAAGCTTCGATCATGGTTTAAATGCTCGCTGAAGTAGAATTGAATTTGCAGGTATTGTATTCGCTATTAGCTTGTAATGCGAGAGCGATTATGAGTTGGTGATGCTGCCCAGTAGGTCAATAGTAATAATTAAACTACGATCTCGCGATCGATTCCAACTAAGATTTATTCAGGATCTGGTTGACAAAGCAACATAAATGTCCCTAACGGAAGAATTTCTTTCCCAATTGCCTGGAGATGTCTTAAGTGGTTTACGGCGTGCCGATCGCCTGTTAGCATCATTGCGGACAGATCCAGCATCAGTACCAACGGTGGTAAAACAGAGTAAAGACGTTGCACCCAACGTTTCAACAGAAACAGTAGATTGGGATGTTGTCATCTGTGGCGGGACTCTGGGCATTTTAATCGGCTGTGCCTTAGCTCAGCTAGGATGGCGGGTAGCATTAATTGAGCGGGGAATACTGCGGGGTAGAAAACAAGAATGGAATATCTCCCGCAAAGAGTTAGAAGTATTTACCCTGTTGAATTTGCTTAGTGCTGCTGAACTAGACGAGGCGATCGCTACTCAATATAATCCGGCTCGTGTTAGTTTCCAGGGTGGTGCAGAAGTCTGGGTTGAGGATGTTCTCAACATCGGTGTCGATCCTGTTTTCCTGCTTGAAATACTCAAACAAAAATTTCTCTCTGCTGGTGGATGTCTGTTTGAAAATACCTCATTTGTTGGGGCAACGGTTCACCCAGATGGGGTGATGGTGGAGACGTTGCGTGCAACGTCTCTACAAAAATTTTTCAAAACTCGGTTATTACTGGATGCGATGGGGCATTTTTCCCCTATTACTCAACAAGCACGTCAGGGAAAAAAACCTGATGGTATTTGCTTAGTAGTAGGAAGTTGCGCTCAAGGATTTGCTAAAAATGACGCTGGAGATTTATTAGTGTCATTTACTCCTATACAAAATCATTGTCAGTACTTTTGGGAAGCTTTTCCAGCCAGAGACGGCAGAACTACTTACTTGTTTACTTATATGGATGCTCACCCAGAACACCTGGGTTTAGAAGATCTATTTGAAGAATATCTGCGGTTGCTGCCAGAATATCAAGGGGTGGAATTAAACCAACTGCAACCGCAACGGGCATTATTTGGGTTTTTTCCCTCTTATCAAAGGAGTCCCTTGCCATCGCCTTGGGATCGCATCCTCCCTGTGGGAGATAGTAGCGGTAATCAATCTCCTTTAAGCTTTGGTGGCTTTGGTGCGATGGTGCGCCATCTGAAGCGGTTAACTTTTGGTATTCACGAAGCACTCTCATGCGATCGCCTTGATGCTTCTGCTTTATCATTACTTGCACCCTATCAGCCTTCTTTGAGCGTTACCTGGCTGTTTCAAAAGGCGATGCGAGTCGATTTGGCTCAAAACGTTGCTAGCGATCGCATTAACCAGCTACTCTCGGTAGTTTTTATGGTAATGCAACAGTTAGGTAATTCTGTACTCAAGCCATTCTTACAGGATGTGGTGCAGTTTCCCGCCCTGACACAAACGTTGTTAAAAACGGCGATCGCAGATCCGATATTAGTTGCTAAAATTATTCCCCAAGTTGGTTTGGCAGCATTGCTAAATTGGATGGTGCATTACTTCAACTTGGGAGTTTATTCGGTTTTATCTCAATTGAGCGAACCGCTACAAAGTTGGGTGAAAAATTTACCGCCAAGACAACAATATTATTTCCATCGTTGGTTTGATGCGTGGCGCTATGGTTCTGGTGGTGATTATGATGTTGGATGAAATTGCGCGATCGGGTAGAGACGTTATATATAACGTCTCTACATTAGATGCAACGTCTCTACTTAGGAAATGTTGTGTTTTGCACGTTACACTTAGCTGTCGCTGGCGCACATAGTACACCGCGACCGTAAGAGTAGTCTACCGCCTTAGCAAATTGTAAAGTGTTATTAACTCCCGCCGTTACCACTAATACCGCTGCCAAAACCAACGCTAGCACCCGCGCTTTAGTTAGGGTGCTAAGTGCTGCTACTACGATTAAAAATGGCAAAAAATGTAGAGAGTGAACGAATCTTTCATCACCGTATAACATCTCAAGAGCAAGTTGTCCTAGCAAGCTAAGTCCTAAAATAAGCCGAAATTTTTGGTTTTGCTTTAAAGTGAACAACGCCCATACGCCCAGACTGAATAACGCTATCCATAACACAACGGCAACGCCGCCCCATACGGTTGCTGAACCTGGGGGAGATAAAGCAACGCTCATTTTAGAGCCGATCGCAAAATCATTCTCTAATAAATTAATTCTGGGTAGGACTATCGTATCAAAGATAAAGCATTTAATTTGGTTGAGCGCCCCGCCGTATAACGCCTCGGTACCGCTAGTAGTGCTTTCGGCCTCATCACCTGCTGTAAGAAACAGCTTGATAAATCCAGCGTTAAAAGCGGGAAAGATCAGTTTTTGCGCAATCACCAGTGCAACCATCAATAAATATGTTTGTACCAGAATCACCAATGACTTTCGCCAAGGGTAATTAACTATAGTGGCAATGATTCCTACCATCCAGTTAGTTACTGTTATCCCCAATGTCAGAAGGCCAACACTTACATACCACAACGGCGACAACTGGCGATACTCCGCTACTGCTGCTAATAGTAACCCCAGCAGCAGGGTGTAGGAACCGAAGGGATATGTTTCAGGCATGACAAACCAAAACATTGCCGAGGCGCTACTACCTGCCAAAACTGTAAATAAAATCGCATCAAAGCGGCGGATGCGGATGAGTCGGAATAACAAAAACAGCGAACCAAACCACAAGAAAGTTAGTCCAGCCAAGACTAGCCTAACGGCTGTGACAGGATCGACGGAAAAGACAGTTCTGACAAGATAGACTATCGGCATGGTCAATGCGACAATCAGAGGATGTAAATTCGTCCGATGGTGGTCGGCTTCATATACACTCATGTCATCAAAAGTGCGGGTTGTATCATTATTGAACCACCCGTCGCCCAACTGCTTATCCCAGATAAAAGCAGGGTTGATTAGCTGCGCGGCTTGATAGGATAATATGGCTGCTATTAATCCGATCGCAATGAGGAGCAGAATATCTTGCCAATGTTGCTGCCACGAGCGATTTATGGCAGATTGGTCGTTAGGTTTAGACAGAGGTAATCTCATAACCTACTGTTAGATAGCTTTGTAATGTTCGTGTGAGTTGGGATGTCGCTGTTGTAGTAGTGGTTCAATTGCTAAGCCAATGCGTTCGGCGACAAATTGCATTATCCGTGTATCATTGTGGCTGAATTGGCGATGGTGAAATGTGCCGACGTGAAATACGCCGATCGCTCGGTCTTTAACCAGCAGAGGCACACCCAACATTGAGTGAAGCCCTTTTTGACGTAGAATTGGACTGAAAACTTCTATCTGCGATAAGTCTTCTACCATTACTAACTCGCGGCGATGTGCAATGTTACCTGCGAAGCCTTTCCCAACCGGAATTCGGATTCCTGTTGCTATTTCCTCTTCCAACCCAACGGTGGCGCTTACAGCTAATTGCTTTTCCCCTTCGTTGCGGAGTAGAACTGTGATAGTGTCAACCTGCATGATCTGACGAATACTTTCAAGCAGTGCTTGCAGCAAGTTTTCAAACACTAATTGCCCGGATACATTCGGGTTGAGGAGTTGAATTCTCTCGCGATCTAGTGCTGTCTTTTCCATCTCGGTTAAAGCAGGACTAAGCGCAACTAGGCGGCTATCATCCTCATGATGTATGCGCTTGATTTGTTGAGTGGGTTGACGGCTGGCGATCGCCTTTGCTGGTACACCCACCGCAATTGAGTAAGGTGGAATATCTTTGGTGACAACTGCACCAGCACCAATTACACTACCTTTACCAATAGTGACTCCATCTAAAACTTTTACTCCATACCCCAGCCAACAATCATCTCCGATCTCAATTCCCTTTTGCGTCACTCCTTGATCGCGAATATATTGCAGCGGGTCTGCAAATGTATGATTGTTAGCAACTATTCCTGTTTGTGCTGCAATCAAACACTTTTTACCAATTTTGACTTTACCGGGACCGCCAATACAGGTATAAGGCCCAATGAATGTATCTTCACCAATTTCAATTTGGCAGTTTTCCCCAGCTGCAATATCAACGCCACGCTCAATCGCAACTCGATCGCCAATCGTAATCCTACAATTATTGTCTCGTCCGTTTATCCGCACTCCTCGAAATAAATGAACGCGATCGCCTATTTCAATGTTATGAGTACCAATAAATTCAGCTCCATCTTGAATAAAAACGGATTTACCTACCCGCTTAAAAATAGTCGGGTACAGCATTTTTCTCCAAACCACACCTAATGCAACTGTTGGTAGTCCTCCTACTAGGGTAGTGACTAATACTTCTTTGAGGCGCATCCATTTTTGAGTAGATTGTTGTATATCCATAATCAAACAAATCCAAACTAAATTTGCAGCAGTTTGTCAATTTAGCAAAAAAAACACTAACAATTGAGCGTAATTTTTTCCTCTATCTCTAAAGAGAGAGTTTCTGAGTATAATGTGCTACGATTTAACGGCAGCAGCTAATAAAGTTGGCAAAAATTGTCTACTAGAATTAGCTGAAGTTTAGTAAAACTTAGCTCAAATAGCAAACTAATTTTTTTACTTGAAATTTGCCTTTTGAGTAGCTGCAAGCCTGCGCACGTAAAGTACTCAGCTACAAAGATCAATCTAATTTTCAAGTTTTTTATTATTTATGTGCAGATACGGCTACCTTACGGTGGAGTTTCACCTACTTCTGACATGACATTAAATTCCACCATAGGTGCAAACAAGCAAGCACTTCCTCGATTACCATGTCGGCATTCTTCTAGGTAGTTTCTCTTGTCTGCTGTTATAACCACAATGATTAGAGGCCGGTTAAAGAATTGATGATGTAAAAAAAAATACCAGGACAAGCTCAGGTAGTAAACATTGTAGTCAATTCCTCTTTTCAAAGCAAGAGGATCTGGAGGTTTCCAAAATGGAATTGTTGAGCTGCAAGTGTTTGTACTCATAGCGCTCGTTCCCAGGCGCTCGTCACATAAACAAAAAATATGGATTTATGCATCCACCATAAAGCAGATTTTAGGGGAAGCGAGTAGATCGGGTTAAGAGTTTAGATAGGGTGGATAAGAAGAACGAAAACTGTAATTATTGGAATTAATTTGCTGACATAACAACTGAGATATGCGCTAAAAAAATAGCAGATTAAGTAATAAAAAAGCAATTTAAGCTAAGAGAGTAAATTAGCTCGTAATCTGTCTAAATAAACTAAAGTTTGCCGAAATCAGGGTAGAATTGGTAATAACAATAATATAGTAAACATGACTAAAAAATATTTATAGGGTAAATGCGATCGCTCAAAAATCGATCTATTATCTGGGCAGGAGAAATGAAAGTTAACCACTGATTTGATCTGCGATTGACTGTAATGCCAATCTTTGCCTGATTTCTTGCCGCACGCTCATCAGAATTTTACCCAAGTGATTTTGACCAGTGTTATCTTGCCCACATCCCCAATAACAGTCAGTAGGTGAGTTTTCCATAATTAGCAGATCGCCTGTAGAAATAAGAACTGCTTGAATGTCTAGATGAGTAAGAAACTTTTTCATTACGGCTGCGTGCATCACTTGGGTTTTGACTTGTTCCCAGTCGGTACGGACAGTGCGAGTGCGATCGCGTCCTAAAGCAGCTGCTTGCTCTGGCGTTGGTGCAGCATGAATCGCAGAAATAACTACAGCATCGGCTGTTCCAACAAACTTTTGTGCTTGATAATAATGCTCTACTGTTGACCAATAACTACCCTGTAGCTCAATCGGGTGCGGCGAAAAGTTGGAAAAACAGCCATAGGGTTCATGCACCTTGTAAAAGTAAATAGTCATTTTAAATCGCTTTTTTAACCTCTAGCTTTTATCATGCCTGTAAATGCGGCAGAAAGTCTTGTAGATTATGCATCATTGCTATTAAACCCGCCCTTACCGCAAGGCAGAAGAAATCTTTAGCTTCTAAATGCCATTGTGATAGCAGACGTTGCTAAATGAGGTTTGACATGGAAGCGCAAGGTAAATCAAGCACTCAGTACAGCCCCTTAATCACTGCTGGTGTGCTACTCGGTCTGGGTTTTTGCGGCTTATTCGATGGCATTTTACTGCACCAGATCCTGCAATGGCATCATATGTTAAGCAGTGTTCGACCCGCTACAACTGTCTCTGATGCAGAGTTAAATATGGTGTGGGATGGCTTGTTTGATGCTACTACTTGGCTGCTGACTTTGACGGGAGTAATATTGTTGTGGCAAGCAGGAAAGCGTGATGATGTGCCTTGGTCTTCTAACACTTTTTTTGGCTCTTTGCTACTGGGTGCAGGTACTTTTAACGTGGTTGAAGGATTAATCGATCACCAAATTCTTGGTATACACCATGTCAAACCAGGAGCAAATGAGTTAGCTTGGGATATCGGATTTCTCGCCGTCGGTGTCATCCTAGCAGTAGCTGGGTGGTTGCTGATACAAGCGGGAAGAAAGGGTGAAGTGTGAATTGTCATTTGTCATTGGTCATTTGTCATTGGTCATTTGTCATTTGTCATTTGTTCAAAACTCTAACCACTCGCCACTCGCCACTCGCCACTCACCTCTAACCTCTAACCCCTGTTTATGAATGAATTTGAAAAAAATAGCTGGGGTTGGCAGATTTCACAGTTTCAGCAACAAGTAGGGGAGTGGTTAGAACTTCAGCTGTCGCACTTTGGCTCTAACCTACCAAACCTGCCAAAATGGTCTTTGTCTGGATGGTTAATCAACTTAATTTTTGCGATCGCTTGGCTATTAGTGGCTTTAGTGGTGTTTTGGCTTATTTGGCAACTATGGCGATTTTTGCAGCCAAATCTATATTCTTTGAGATTCCAAACAGGAAAATCGGCAGGTATTGGCACTAGTACGACTCAATTATCGGTGGAAGCATGGTTAAAGCGATCGCAAGTTTATTTTAACAACGGTAACTATCGTGAGGCTTGTCGTTGTCTATATATGGCAATGTTACAGCGCTTGGATGAAAGTGCGATCGCTCCCCATCAACCCAGTCGCACCGATGGGGAATATCTGCAATTAGTCCAACAACAACCTCTTTCTCAGTCTTATCAAACTTTGATTACCACTCACGAGCAGTTATGCTTTGGTGATGTTGAGATTTTGCCAGAAAATTATAACTCTTGTCAGCAAGCCTATCGGGAGATTGCACGGGGAGAATGAAAAAGTCAAAGCGTGTATGGTGGATAGTTGCGATCGCCTTGGGAGCGATCGTTTTGATTACCTTATTAGCCGCGCCTAGTAACAATAAGTTGGCTGTTGGTTCCACCTATAGTCGCGCTCCCGAAGGTTACAGAGCCTGGTATGCTTTTATGCAGCAACAAGGAACACCTGTAAAGCGATGGCAAAAGCCCTTTGACGATTTAGTTAAAGTCGAACAACCGATTACTTTGCTGCGCATCAGCAGTCTGGTAATTCCAGCACTAGGGCAACAAGAACAGGAATGGTTAAAAAAAGGCAATACTCTAGTGGTTTTGGGCGTGTGGCAACCAGTCACGTCAGCAGCCTTTAGCACCTGGCAAGAAAGCAATGCAGGGATTGTTAAGATTGATACACGGCGACGACACAAATCAAAGGAATTGCAACAGCTTTTGGGCGATCGCTTTGGTGCTGTGGTGTGGCGAGAACAGGTTGGTAAAGGACAAGTAATTTACGCCACCACTAGTTATTTAGCAGCTAACGCTTATCAAGATTATCCAGGTAACTACAAATATTTAGCTCAACTAGTTAACAAAACTGCTAGATCGGTATGGGTAGATGAATATATTCACGGCTATAAAGATGCAGATGCGATCGCAAGTGCAGCCGAAACAAATTTGTTGTCCTATTTAGCTCAAAAACCTATATTTCCCGCTCTATTACAAACAGGTATATTACTATTAGTCTTAATTTGGGCGCAAAATCGCCGCTTTGGACAGCCTCAAGCTTTAGATACGCCAATAGTTGATAACAGCACTGCGTATATTCAAGCCTTGGCTGGAGTATTGCAAAAAGCAGAATCTAGTGATTTTGTCTTGGATATGGTAGGTTCATCAGAACAGATGCAACTCCAACAAACATTGGGACTAGGGCAAATACCACAAGAGCGCCAAACATTAGTGCAAGCTTGGGTGCAACAAACAGGGCGATCACCAGCCGAACTAGAACAACTGTTACGCCAGCAATCGCAACAACGCCGCATCAGCGATAAAGATTTATCGATCTGGTTGGAAAAATGGAAAACCATCCGCAGTTATGCTAAACCAGATTAGTCTTAATGAATGATGAATGATAAATGATGAATTATGAATTTAAGCATTCAGCATTCAGCATTACTCTAACCGTCCCCCAGCCCCTAGTATGATCGAATCCCGCGATACATTCACTCGCCTAGATCGAGCAATTAACTCCTTTGTTGTCGGTCAATCTAAGCTAGTGCAACAACTGCTAGTGGCGCTGCTGGCAGGCGGTCATGTAATTTTAGAGGGAGTACCAGGCACGGGTAAAACACTATTGGTTAAGGTGTTGGCGCAGCTAATTAGGGCAGAATTTCGCCGCGTTCAACTAACACCGGATGTATTGCCAGCAGATATCACAGGTACAAACATTTTGGATTTCAATAGTCACACTTTTACCCTGAAAAAGGGGCCTGTGTTTACCCAGTTGTTGTTGGCAGATGAAATTAACCGCACTCCACCCAAGACGCAAGCAGCACTGTTGGAGGCTATGGCAGAACAGCAGGTAACATTGGATGGTGAAAGTTTGCCTTTACCAGAACTGTTTTGGGTAATTGCAACTCAAAATCCTTTGGAATTTGAGGGAACTTATCCATTACCAGAAGCGCAGCTAGACAGGTTTTTATTTAAATTGGTGGTGGATTATCCAGATATTAGCAGTGAAAAGCAAATGTTGCTCAATAATCAAGGCGGGTTTCAAGCGCGACGGCTGGATATTGCCCAGATTAAGCCTGTAGCAACGGTAGAAATGATTTTACAGGCGCGTCAAGAGGTGAAGAAGATTCAGGTAGCAGAGGCGACTATAGATTATTTACTGGCAATAGTTACGCGATCGCGTCAACATCCCGATCTAGCTTTAGGTGCTTCTCCTCGTTGTGCTGTGGCGTGGTTGCATTCAAGTCAAGCAACGGCGTGGTTGTCAGGACGAGATTATGTTACGCCTGATGATATCAAATTAGTCGCACGACCACTACTAGGTCATCGACTCATCCTCAAACCAGAAAGTATGCTAGATGGGATACAAATTGATGGAGCGATCGCTACTTTATTAAATCAAGTACCAGTGCCAAGATGATGTATTGTGACTTGGCAATATCACCAAAAATTTTATGGCAAAGAATGCAGAAGTAGATTCACTCAAGCAAGTCTTTGGATTGAATACATTAGTTATCTACGGAGTCGGTGATATCCTTGGTGCTGGTATCTATGCAGTTATAGGAAAAATTGCCGGACTTTCTGGATCTGGGGTTTGGATGTCTTTCCTTCTAGCTATGGTAGTCGCATCGCTTACGGCTTTAAGCTACGCTGAACTCGGTAGCCGATTCCCAAAAAGCGGAGGAGTTGCTTATTTCGTGCAACAAGCTTTTCGTACCGATTGGTTCTCGATACTTATAGGTTGGTTGATGTTTTGTACCTGTCTTGTATCGATGGCTACTCTCTCGAAGGCTTTTTCAGGCTATCTAAACAATTTGGCTCCAGCTATTCCAGCTTGGATAATCATCCTAGCCCTTTTCTTTAGTCTTGCTATTGTGAATTTTTGGGGAATGCGGGAGTCATCGGCTCTCAATATTTTTTGTACGGCTCTTGAGATTTCAGGGCTGCTGATCGTTATTCTTGTCTCAACTCTTTTTATTAGTGGTGGCAATTCAGCTGCAATTGAGGTATCTAGTAATGAAGTTGGTTGGGTTCCAATATTACAGGGAGCAGCCCTTGCCTTTTATGCTTTCATTGGTTTTGAAGATATTGTGAATGTTTCGGAAGAAGTGAAAAATCCTGAGCGAAATGTTCCCAGAGCTATTTTATTGTCACTTTCAATTGCAGGTGGAGTTTATATTCTCGTCTCCTGGCTTGCTACTCGTGTGCTAAATCCTGCGACTCTCGCCGCCTCAAATGCTCCGCTTCTCGATGTCGTTTATCAAGCACAGCCAAATTTCCCACGAGTAATTTTTACATTCATCGCGCTTTTCGCTGTTCTCAATACTGTTCTACTCAATTTTGTCACGGCTTCGCGGTTGCTGTTTGGGATGGCGCGAGAAGGCCTTCTTCCGGTTTGGCTGGGGAAATTGCATTCAAAACGAGCAACTCCTTATCGAACGCTGTTTGTAATTCTGCCGATTGTAATTTTTCTTGCTCTTTCAGGTACTCTGCAATTTTTAGCAGGAACAACTGCAACCTTGATTCTGGTGATGTTCTGTCTTGTGAACCTCTCACTTTTTATTATTAAACGCCGAGAACCACGAAGTGGGGGGTTTCAGGTTTCTGCTGTGGTTCCGATTTTAGCTTTAGTTTCTAATTTAGTTCTTGTTGCTTTCGCCTCACGAGAAAGTCATATTTTGGCGACGGTGTTCGCGGGTGTGGGAATTCTCCTCATTTTGATCCAGACTGCTTTAAGGGGTAGGAGGTGAATGAGTAGTGAGTGTGGGGTTTAGAGACTTTTCATGCAACGTCTGTACTGGTAAGTAGCAAGTAAAAAGAATGATTCCTGCTAGAAAAGTCTATTTGTTGTTGCTGTTGGGAATAGCCATCGCTCCCCTAGTTGCAACTATTCAGAACGTATCGCTAAGTATCCTGGTTACGCTGGTATTTGATGGTATTGTACTGGGATTAGCGATCGCAGATGGTTTATTAGTAAGGCATAAACCTGTTCAAGTTACACGCCAACTACCAGATCGATTGTCAATTGGACGAGATAATCCAGTCACCCTATCAGTAAAATCGGCTAGCAGATCGGCTAAAGTACAAATCAGCGATTACTACCCAACCCAATTTACAGTCTCCACACCAACACTTTCTCTTTCCCTAACAGCTAATAGCAGCGAAGATTTTACTTATACCGTTCACCCAAATCAGCGGGGTGAATTCAGTTGGGGAGATATTCAAATCAGACAGTTGGGAACATGGGGATTAGCTTGGAAAGAGTGGAAAATTCCTCAAAGTCAAAAAATTAAGGTTTATCCAGACTTGGTGGGATTGCGATCGCTCTCAATTCGCCTTACCCTACAATCTGCTGGTTCCATTCGTAAATCGCGTCAACGGGGAATAGGTACGGAATTTGCCGAACTGCGAGAATATAGTAGCGGTGACGATCTGCGTCTTATTGATTGGAAAGCTACAGCTCGTCGCAACCGTCCATTGGTAAGGGTGTTAGAACCAGAACACGAGCAAACTTTGATTATCTTACTCGATCGCGGACGCTTGATGACAGCGCAAGTGGCAGGGCTAAAGCGGTTTGACTGGGGTTTGAATGCAACTTTAGCTTTAGCCTTAGCGGGGATAAATCGAGGCGATCGCGTGGGTGTGGGTGTATTCGATCGCCAGATGCATACATGGATCAGACCAGAACGGAGTCAAAATCAATTAAACCACTTAATCGATCGCCTCACACCAATTCAACCCGTATTACTCGAATCTGATTATTTAGGTGCTGTAACAAATGTAGTGCAACAGCAACCTCGGCGCGCATTAGTAGTGTTAATTACAGACATAATAGATAATACAGCTTCAGCCGAACTTCTCGCGGCATTGGGAAGACTCACACCGAAATATTTGCCTTTTTGCGTGACACTGCGCGATCGCCAAGTTGATAACCTAGCACACACTTTCACTACTGAAGTTAAAGCAACGTATACTCGTGCCGTCGCCCTAGATTTATTATCCCAGCGTCAAGTTGCTTTTGCTCAATTAAAACAAAAAGGCGTGTTAGTTCTAGATGCGCCAGCAGATCGAATTACAGATCAATTGGTAGATAGATATTTGCAACTCAAAGCCCGAAATCAGCTTTGATATTTACTGTATCGGGCTTTTACCCTGTCAGGAATGAACCATTAAATATTGACCATTCCCATTATATTCACCATCACAACTGGCGAAATTGCGAACGAACCAGATTAAATAAAACCTCCATATCCGGCGGAATTTGGTATAATCCATGCCATAATTCAAATCTTTGACAGTTGCTTGATTGTCGTCAAAATTCTTTAGCCAATTAGCAAAGGTTTGAGAGTAATTAGAACCATTGAGATACCATCTTTTTATTGTTTTGAGATCTCTGTTATGGCTAGGAACTGCATCATGATTCCAGAACCGTCCGTGAGGAAAAATGTATTTGTGGGTGAAAACGCTGGAAATATTGTTAGGGGTACGGACTGTGATGATGTGAATAAAAACTTTGCCGTCATCCTTCAAAAAAGCGGCTAATTTTTGAAAGGATTGAGTTAAATTACCGACATGACAAAAAACGCCGATTGAGAGAATTTTATCAAACTTTGTCTCAAATTTGGCATCATTTAAGTCGCCCTCATATAAAGTAAATCGACCTGAGCTTAAATAGCTATCAGGATCTTGCATTTTGTGGCGGATATATTCACATTGCTCGTGGCTCAAATTCAAACCCGTAAACTTTACGTTAGGGAATTTGGAAAGAATATAATTCGGAACGCAGCCCCAACCGCACCCAAAGTCTAAAATATTGTCTCCATCCTTGATGTCTAACTTCGCAATTACATCATCAATCATGTGCATCTGGGATTGCTCAAGGTTGGATGCTCCTTTTTCCCACAATCCCATGCTGTACTTAGGATAAATAAGTTTCCCGTCGCCCAACATCCTATTTAGCATGGCTTGAGGCAAATCATACTGAATCTTCATTAGATCCCGCGAACCTTCAGCCAGATTATCTGTTTCTTTTAATACCCATTCATAGGGTGCAAGTAGGGCTGGGAAATATTTAAAAAAGATTGGCATACAGGTATCGAAAAGCGATCGCAGAACTGAATCAGGAACTTCCAATCCATTGATATAAGCTTCTGCTACTGCCATTTGTGCCGTATTAACTACCCCTACTACTTCACGGGTTGCTTGGTATGCAAATGGAATTTTAAGATTTACATCTCCTACCACAGGAATATACTTCTCTACATCTTGCAGCATCGTGCTAGCATTCATAGTGATACCCCGTACAGGTTTTAAAACTCAGTATATAAAATAGCAAGCAATAAATGTTGAAAAAAAAGTTAATTTTTGTTTTAATTATTCAGAGATAAATTCAAAAAAGTTTATGAATTTGATTGACAAGCAAACGCTAATTCCCCAAGCTCAGTATGCAAAGACATTGCGGCCGCTTCTGCCTGAAGAAGCATTTACACCCGATCCCAGTAAATTAGTCATATTATTTATTAATCTGGCAATATTAATTTTAGGCTGGGCGATCGCCCAACGGCTGGATAGTTGGTCATTATATCTTTTATGGCTTTATTTACCTTTAGCAGTGGTAATGGGAAATAGCGTCATTCTCTTGCTATTTAGTTCCCACGATCTGATGCATGGTAGCGTAATTAAAAATTCCAGACTGATTTATATTTTTAGCTTTATAGGACTATCCATGTTTTGGATGCCTACGACTTTATGGAAAGCTGTTCACAACAAAGTGCATCACAATAACACGAATTCATTAGCCGATCCCGATCGCAATTACTTATACGAGCAGCCTAACACTTGGGGAAAATGGATTCAGAATTTATTTGTACCTTCTAGTGAAGTAAACCTTATAGGATTAACAGTGGGAATGGCGACAGCATGGGGAGTCCATACTTTCCGCAATTTGACCTCTGTAGTGTTGTTTAATTGTGAATCAGTCGACTATGTTCCTGCTGCCTTTAAAGTCAGTACTAAAGAACGTCGGAAGATTGCTGGTGAATTTATTGTAATTTTAATGATTCATCTGAGTATCTTGGCATATCTGAAGTTTAGCCTACTAAAACTTGTGTTTAGTTACTTTTTACCCATTGGTATCGGCTATGCGGGAGTGATGTTTTATATTTATACGAATCATATGCTTTGCCAGATGACCAAAGTTAATGACCCATTGCTTAATAGTCTTTCTTTACGAATGCCTAAAATATTTGATAAATTGCATTTAAATTTTTCTTACCATACAGAACATCATATTTTTCCTGGGATTAACTCTGACTATTATCCAATGGTTCAAAAATTATTAAAAATCCACTATCCTGACCGCATCAATTTATTAAATGCCGATGATGCTTGGCGGTTACTAATGCAAACTCCAAGACATTACAAAGATGAAAATACCTTTGTAGATTGGTCAGGAGAAAATTATGTTACTTGCCCTTTAAGTCAAGAACCTAAGCTGAGTTAGTGTCGAGAGAAATGTTGTAGATATGTCGAGCTAACCTAAATCAACAGGCGTTGCATAATTAAAGAATGCAACGTCTTTTATTTTAATTAGCTAATAATGCGTATTTTTTATATATTTCAACATTGCCAAAGAAAAGCAACCTGTTCTTTATGTTCTGGACATTGCACAATGTAACCTTCTCCATAATCACCCCACGCGTAGGGTTCTGGTCCTAACTGAAACACAAATTGATTCATTGATTGGTTGCAAGTAGGACAATTTGGATATCTAGGGAATTGTACCCAATCAGCCCAACCTGCTAACTTGTCACTATACAGATAAAGTTCGTCGATCAAAATATCTTCTTCGTCTTTATCTAGCATGACCCCAAGTGTGTAAAGTTCATCCAAACTTGGGTAGTCGTCTACCTCTGACCAACCAACAATTAGCTGAGGCTCAAATAAACCTTCTATTTTAGGAATTTCAAAAGTTGCAGAAACATTAGTTGGTTGCACAATTCTAATAAATTGGCATCGAGAGAATGCATCCCAACCATCACATTCACTTTCACAGCTAGTAATTCTTTTAAGTCTAATTTTTCCAATATCGCCTTCCCAATCTACAAACTTCCACCATCCTTGTACGATATTTTCAGGTAAATTTTTTATTATAGTTTCACATTCCTCAACTGTCTTTCCATACAATCCAGTCTCTTGCTCAATCTCAGATACATTTGTGCAGTAAAAGAATTGTAATATTCCACTACCGAATCTACTTTTCAAATTTTTAGGAAGTTCGTCTAGGTTGAGCTGAAGAAACAATTGCATAGGCTTGCTACAGTTTGGGCAAGTAGGATATTCTTCACCTTCATTCAGCCAAGGTTTCCCAGCATATTTTGATGCTGTTATCGGCCCATCACCTTCTTGTACAATAGGCTCCCATGCTTTTCGCTTCAGATGACTCAACTTGCTTTTTAGTATCTCTAACTTAAAATTATTAGATTCCATATAAACCTCCGCGTACCTCTGCGTTACCTCTGCGTACCTCTGCGTTAAAAAAAATAGCTATAACTTTGTATCCGAAACTCTATCTTTTCTCCTCCGACTACAATAGATCACCAAAAACGCAAACAGCCCAACCCCCACAAGATATTTAAGCGGTTCAGGAACTAAGGGACTAGGCGAAAAAAATCCCTCAATTGTCCCAGCAATAACTAACATTGGCACAATTCCAAAAACTAACTGAACCGCCCTATTTCCATATAATTTCAACGCATCTATCCGCCGATATTTACCAGGAAATAAAATGGCTCTGGCGATTAAAAGTCCTGCACCTCCAGCAAAAAATATTGCAGGCAACTCCAACGAACCATGAGGGAACACAAAAGCCCAAAAGGGATAGGCAAGATTATTTTGTCCGACTAAAGTTGCAACAGCACCAATACTTAAGCCATTAAATACCAACAAAAATACTGTATATATTCCAGCCGTGATTCCCCCAGCCACAGCACCAAAGGATACCGACAAATTATTCATCATAATACTACTAGAAGCCAGAGGTTCAACTCCAACAATTGAACCCATCCAAAGTTGATGCTCGTCACGCACTTTTCTAATCAAGTTTTCTGGTACGATTAATGACATAAAGGTGGGATCTTGCCATCCATACCACCAAGCAACAATTGCCCCCAAAAGAAAAATTCCTGTTGCTAGGGCAATATATCCTGCATTCTGCTGCACCACACCAGGTAAACCCCAGCGATAAAAATCAACTAGCGCTTGCCATTCCTGTCGCCGCGAACCTTGGTAAATCTGGTTATAGCCGCGAGTGGTGAGGGATTGTAAATTTTGAATAATAATATTTCCGGCTTTGTGAGTCCTAGCACGGGCTAAATCTGCCGCTACTGAACGATATAGACTAGCTAACTCCCTAATGTCATCAGAACGTAACGACTTTATCCCTTTTTTTTCCACTTGTCTTAATAAAGCATCCTGCCGTTTCCAGAAGAGTTCTCGCCGTGCAATCCAACGCTGAATGTTCATAAATTTTAAGAATAATTGCTAACAGCTAACTAAAGATAACTGCAATTATTTGGGCAGACTATATATATCTGCCTTTACTTAAGGGGAAGTTTAATTATGTCCCAAAGCTTCAGTTCTCCCAGTCCGATGCAACCACTCAGTATCGGTAATGTTGTCACTGCGGGACTACGAATTTATCGCTCTCATCTCAAGTCTTATTTTCTGTTAGCACTGAAAGCTTACTTGTGGATACTGGTTCCAGTTTATGGTTGGGCAAAATTTTATGCGATTTGCGGGCTGCTTTCACGCTTAGCTTTTGGTGAACTAGTTAATCAACCTGAAAGTATTGAAGCAGGTAGCCGATATGTTAATTCCAAGCTGTGGCAATTTTTAGTTACATTTCTCTTAATGTTCCTAATTGGAGTAGGAATTTTCATTTGTTTTGTCATTCTAGTTGCATTTTTTGCGGCGATATTTGCTGGCTTAGCTGCTGTAGCAAATATTCCTATAGTTCTTGGATTTACAGTTCCTACAATTTTGCTGATCGTAGTTTCTGCGCTCGTTCCTATCATCATTATGTTATGGCTAATAACACGGTTCTTTGTTGTGGTTGTTCCCTTAGCAATTGAGGAAAATGTTAATGGCAGTTCAACAATTAATCGCAGTTGGAACTTAACTAAGGGATACGTTTGGCGGATTTCAGTAATTATTTTTGTTGCTTTTTTGATTACATTGCCAATCGAAATTGCTTCGGAAGTTGTAAACAGGATCATTGAAACAACTCTTTCTATCTTTTTACAACAAGATTCTTCTGAGTTAAACTTGCTGGGATTGTTGATAACTCTGAGTCTTACTCTATTAACTGGCGCAGTAGTTATGCCATTTTGGCAAGCAATTAAAGCGGTTTTATACTACGATATCCGCACGCGGCGGGAAGGTTTGGGTTTGAAGTTACGCGATCGCAACATTTAATTTATGCACATTTTTAATCGCATAACCCATGAAACACCTGAAAGCGTAGAACTAGAGTTTACTCTAGCAGGAATTGGCAGCCGCGCCTGGGCATTATTAATTGACTATCACATATTAGGTTTGCTCGTGGTGGTATTCCTAATTGTTTGGAGTCTCATTTCCTATCAACTGCTGGATACCTTTAGCAGGCTGTTTCGTAGTGCAGATATTGGACTGTGGTTAGTTGCGATCGCTCTATTGGTAATGTTCTTTCTTTACACCGGATACTTTGTCTTATTTGAAACTCTATGGCAAGGACAAACACCGGGTAAACGCTTTGCCAAAATTCGTGTAGTTAGAGATGATGGTAGACCGATTAGCATTGGGCAAGCAACATTGCGATCGCTGCTGCGCGCATTTGACGACAGCTTATTCATCGGTGCATTTATGATTATGTTCACCCGCAAAGAAAAGCGCTTGGGAGATCTCGCCGCTGGAACGATTGTAATTCAAGCAGAATCACCCCAAGCAGCAGCAAACTTTCCTATTTCCGAGTCAGCTAACAATTTAGCGCCGCAATTACTATACGAAACAGATTTTGCCCAGTTACTGCCCGATGACTTCGCCGTTATTCGTGAATATTTGCAGCGACGCAAAACAATGACACCCAAGGCAAGAGAACAGCTGAGTCTCCAGCTTGCTGGGCAAGCTCAAAAGATTATCGGCTTGGAAAAACTACCAGCAGCCGTTACCCCCGATATTTTTTTAGAAGCAATTTATTTAGCGTATCAAAACGAAAAGGCATTGTAGAGACGTTGCATTGCAACGTCTCTACAGGTTTTTATCAGCCGATTCCAGGTATCAAGCCACCGCTGAGGCGCTTCAAGGCGCGTCCAACTACATCACCGTAACCCAACTCGCCGCACATGATTTGACCCATGCGTTCGGTAGCAGAGGGGCGCTTAACACCGACTTTATAGCCAATACCAGGAACGCGATAGAACACTCCTGCTAGTTTTTGCGCCCAGGCCATATCAGAACCCCATTGTTCGTTGATGACTTGGCTGTATTTGTCTAGGGCGTTCATGTCTCCTGCGATCGCGCCATCAATTGCTTCTGCTGCCTTCACCCCGCTAAAAATCGAGGGGCGAATACCTTCAGCTGTAAACGGATCGACCACACAAGCGGCTTCGCCAGCTAAAATTGCATTTTGAGTATGCAGTTGTTGAGTACCATCCCAAAGGCAAAGAGGATGTCCGTACTGCTTGCAAGTTTTAAGCTCGACACCAAACATCGTGGCATATTCACCCAAAATTCCCTTAAAGTCTTGCCCTTCACCACCCCGGAACGTACCGATACCAATCGAATAACCATCAGCCTTGGGGAAGTTCCAGATATAGCCGTTTTTGACCATGCCAAACTCGAAATGGGCAATGTTGGGGTGTTGCACGTTGGCAGAGGCTTCAGCTTCTAAAGCTCCCCCTAAACGGCGTTTGCGGTCTTTGAACCCCAGCCATTTTGCCATTGGCCCCTTGGCACCATCAGCAGCAATGAGATAGCGACCTTCAAATGTGCCGTTAGCTGTGTTAACTTGCCAGCGATCACCCTTAAACTCAATCCCCTTGACTTCTGTCTTGTCTTTAAGTTCAGCCCCTTGTTTTTGTGCCTGCTGAACCAGGAAGTGGTCGAAAACGTCCCGCCGCACCATCCACATCGGTTCTGGTGTATTTAGTTCAGCTTGTACGGCATCGTCCATTTTCCAGGTGTAGCGAATCGTGTTTACCTTAACGGAAATGGCTGGGTCAAAGTCAAAGTCAAACCATTTGGCGATCATGGGTGAAACCCCGCCTCCACATGGTTTATAGCGTGGGAGCGATTCTTTTTCTAACACTAAAACGGAACGCCCGTGCTTAGCTAAATGATATGCCGCTGTTCCACCAGCTGGACCGGAGCCGACGATGATGCAATCGTACATAAGTCAGAAATTTTGCTCTTAAATTCTCTATCTTTATCTGGGTTAGATAGTCTTAACAGACCTTCACTATTTTGCCTGTATAATGCTCAAAATTCATAGTCATACCATTTTGGAGCCATAGATTTTGGAGCCACTCTGGTCTTGGGGTCTCCCCAAGTGGAAGAAGTGGCGTGATTTTGGATTTGGTAAACGCTTGCTAGTCATAAGTTTTAGCAAGCCTTTAGGTTGCAGCCATAAAATCAAATGGTATCAGTATGTATAGATTATCTTTGAAAGATAAAAAAAACCCCCCTAGCGCTCATGGGGGTATAGGCAAACACCTACGAGCGAAGGGCGCTCTTAACTAAAGGTTTAGTTTATACAGTTGAGATCTCTTTCTCTTTTTCTGCTAGCAGCTCGTTAATTTTGGCAGTGTATTTATCAGTCAGCTTTTGCAGCTTATCCTGTAGATCTTGTGCTTCATCTTCAGAAACCTCGCTGTTTTTCTCCTGCTTGCGGATGGTATCCACACCATCGCGGCGGATATTGCGAATCGCAACTCTCCCCTCTTCAGCATACTTAGCAGCGAGTTTGACGAATTCTTTGCGGCGATCGCTTGTCAATGGCGGAATATTCAACCGCACCATAGAACCATCATTATTCGGATTGAGTCCTACATCCGACAGTGAAATTGCTTTTTCAATTAAGTTGAGGGTATTACGGTCATACGGTTGAATTGTAATCGTAGTCGAATCAGGGATACTAATATTCGCTAGGGATTTCAGCGGTGTTGGGGAACCGTAATATTCCACCATCACCCGATCCAATAAAGATGCATTAGCACGACCAGTACGAATCGTGTTAAAAGATCGTTGAGTTGCCTCAACCGTTTTTTGCATCGAACTCTCAGCTTCAGCTAACTTCACAAAAACCTCCCACAATCGTCCCTATAGATTCTCCTATCACGGCTCGATGGATATTACCTCTAACCGACAGGTCAAATACCAGAATAGGGATGTTATTCTCTTTACACAAGGCGATCGCTGTACTATCCATTACGCGTAAGTCTTGCGTCAGTACGTGCCCGTAAGTCAAGCTTTGATAGCGCTTGGCTGCCGGATTGACATGAGGATCGGAATCATATATACCATCTACCTTGGTAGCTTTAAAAATTACCTCGGCATCAATTTCCGCAGCTCTCAAGGCAGCAGTAGTATCAGTAGTGAAGAAGGGATTACCCGAACCCGCACCAAAAATTACCACCCGTCCTTTTTCTAGGTGACGGATGGCGCGACGGCGGATATAAGGTTCTGCCACTTCTTGCATAGCGATCGCTGTCTGTACCCGTGTCTGCACCCCAATTCGTTCCAAGCAATCCTGGAGCGTTAGGGCATTCATCACAGTAGCAATCATACCAATATAGTCCCCAGTTGCCCGATCCATACCAGCTGCCGAAGCCTTAACGCCGCGAAAAATATTGCCACCACCTACTACAATAGCGACTTGAATGCCCATGTTAACAACTTCTGCTACTTCAGCCGCAATTTCTTCCACTATTGCTGGGTCTATACCATAACCCAAGTTGCCCATCAAAGCTTCACCGCTGAGCTTGAGTAAAACCCGCTTGTAAGGATTCATCATACATTTAAATTTAGTTCATAATTGCCTTCAATTTAAGATAGCAGTAGAGTGGCTCTGTGTCTCTAGTTAACACTATTGCATATTTACTGCTAATATAGCTGGCTTAATATCATCAATTGATCTTGAGCGCAAATAGCATATTATTTATTGCTCGTGAAAGCTACAGGCTTTTTTTTCTTAAAACTTTCACGAGCAATACAATCAATCTGTAGTAAGGGCAGGTTTTGAAAAAATTGTCTGCGATCGCATTGATAGGTCTGTTAAACCTGCGCCAACGAAAAACATTCCTACTAAGCCTGACAAACAATTGTTAAGAGCTAATCGCTTTTACCAGCTTTGAGCTAAAGCTTGATAACCGATTAGTTTATACACCAATTTTGCTGATGTAAACTGTGAAACAACTGAATCTACAATTGGTGCTAATTCCATAACATCCATGCCAATAACTTGATGAGTTTCTATCACTTGACGTAAAAATGAAGTGATAGAATACCAATTCAAGCCGCCTGGTTCCGGAGTGCCAACACCAGGAATAAGAGTCGGATCGATGCCATCTAGATCGATGGTGAGAAAAACTTTTTTAGTGGGGATAGATGCGATCGCTCTTTCGATCCAATCTGGTTGACTAGCAATTTCTCGCGCCCGAAAGACCGTGAGATTTTTTTCCTTAATTAAGTCTGCTTCTTCTTTACAAATAGCCCGAATTCCTATTTGTACTGTTGGCAAACCCATGTCTACAACTCGCCGCATTATGCAAGCATGATTGTGAATTGAGCCTTCGTATTCGTGGCGTAAATCGCCATGCGCATCGATTTGCACAACAGTAAAAGGTTCATCTGGATAAGCCCTGCGATAGGCGGCGACAACACCAGTAGTGATGCTATGTTCTCCACCCAAAGCAATGACGAATTTGTCATCACCAATCAGCTTGTACACTGTTTCTTGAGTGACTTGCAGCATTTGTTCGGCTGAAACTTGCTCGTGGCGGGTGTCTGCGATCGCTTCGTGAGTGTAAATTCCCACATCACAACCAATTTCCCTATCCAGTTCTTCGTCGTAATATTCTACTTGGTGCGAAGCCTCTAGAATCGCATCTGGCCCATTTTCACAGCCTCGACGATAGGTAGTTGTAGCCTCGTAGGGAATGGGTAAAATAACAACTTTGGCAGCATCATAATTTGCTGCTACATCAGAGCCAAGGAATGGCATTACCGAAGTAGAAGTTTGTGTCAGCATCAGCTGGAAGATTTGGAGTAGCAACACGATCAATACTAGTAGCTAGAGAATTAAGTGGCGAGTGGCGAGTGGTGAGTGGTACAGACGCGATATATCGCGTCTGTACAGAGGTGAGTGGCGAGTGGTGAGTCAGGGTGTAAAGATTTGTCACAATATAAAAGGTAATTGGTAGTAATCCGCCTGTGCTAAAACGTTGAGAATGCTCAAGCATTTCAGGCTATTGGTTTAACAATCTAAAATCCAAAATCCAAAATCCAAAATCGAATGACTTTCTCGTCTACAAATACATCTACCTCGCTCAACCCTACGCAAACTTGGACTTGGCAAGGATTTTCAATCTGCTATCAACAGCAAAGCAGCTCAGGGCCATCTGTTATTCTGGTGCATGGTTTTGGGGCTTCTTGGCAACATTGGCGTAAAAACATCCCCGTCCTAGCAGAAAATTGTAGAGTGTATGCGATCGACTTAATTGGCTTTGGTAATTCTGCCAAACCGATTCCGGGAGAGTTAAAACCAGGAGAGCAGATTTTATACTCATTTGAAACCTGGGGACAGCAAATTGCTGATTTTTGCCGTGAGGTGGTTGGTGAACCAGCTTTTTTAGTAGGTAACTCTGTTGGCTGTATTGCCGTTATGCAAGCAGCAGTATATGCCCCAGATCTGGCTTTGGGCGTTGCCATGCTTAACTGTTCGCTGCGATTGTTACACGATCGCAAGCGTGGTGGTTTGCCTTGGTATAGACGCTTCGGAGCGCCTCTAATCCAACGTCTGCTAGGAGTGAAACCAATTGCTCAGTTCTTCTTTGGGCAACTTGCCAAGCCGAAAACTGTGCGAAAAATTCTTAACCAAGCTTATGCTCATCCGGAAGCGGTGACAGATGAGTTAGTAGATATTCTCATGGCTCCGGCGACAGATCCAGCAGCTGTGGCTGTGTTCGTCGCCTTCACAGCTTATTCTCAAGGCCCTTTGCCTGAAGACCTTCTACCAATTCTACCTTGCCCAGCAATTTTATTATGGGGAACAGCCGATCCTTGGGAACCAGTCGATTTGGGGCGAGAGTTGGCTAATTTCCCCCAAGTACAAAAGTTTATTCCCTTAGAAGGTTTAGGGCATTGTCCCCAAGATGAAGCACCAGAGATAGTAAATCCAATCTTGCTTGATTGGATGATGAATTCTAAATGCTGAATGCTGAATGCTGAATTACAGAAGCTAAAAACTTCTACAATTCATCATTCATAATTCATCATTAATCATTTTTTTGCAGCCAGTCTTTTCCTAGCTGAATGGTGACATCAGAATTGAGGTTTCCGGTGCTTTCAACCCGAACTTCACCGATACTGAGAAGGTTACGAATGCTTTCGGCACTATTGGAGTCACCTTGCTGAGCAACAATGTGAGTTGTGTCTAGAGGTTCAGACCAAGATTTGGCGAGATAAACGTTGCGATAGCCTGCGGCTTGTAGGTTTTTAATTAGCGATCGCGCGGCTTCATCGCTACCTGTACTGTTAGCGATCGCTACTTTGATCTTGGCTGGATCGACGGCTGTTGATACTCCTGGGCTAAAAACGTCAAAGTGTTGAGCCATCATACTGGCAATGCGGTCTTTGTCTGGCAACCAATAGCTAGTTTTATATCTCCCTGCTTCACTAAACTGACCTGGTAACATCAACATTTGCACGTTGGAGCGATTTGTTTGCACCCCAAAACTTGCCAACGCCATTAACTCCTCCATCGATAAGTTAGTATCGATGTGAGACTGAACCACTGAAAGAATCTGAGGTACGCGCCCTAAAGTAGCTGGGGAAAGGGTTTGTTCCATTAGCGATCGCATCAACATTTGCTGTCGCTGAATCCGACCAATATCTCCATTCTCATCGTGACGAAAACGCAGCAATTGTAGTGCTTGATTGCCGTTGAGATGCTGTTTTCCTGCTTTCAAATTGATGTATAGGTGTTGGCTATCATCTTGATACTTCATGTCTTTAGGGACATAAACAGTAACACCACCTAAAGCATCAACCAGCTTTTCTACACCTTGGACGTTAATGCGGATATAGCGATCGATTTGTACCCCATTTAAAAGTTCGCTGGTGGATTTAGCGCTCAGCGCTGGCCCACCTACAACGTTAGCAGTATTAATTTTGGTAACACCACGTCCCTCAACAAGGGTACGGGTATCTCTAGGAATTGACAGGGCAGTTAATTTCCCAGTGGTGGGGTCAAACCGCAACAGAAGCATAGTGTCTGTCAAACCAGTGAAGGAATTGACTAAGGCTTGATATCCTTCCTTTTTGACCTGGGTGGCGGGTGTATTAAGATCTGTAGTGAGAACCTTTACTCCCAAAATTAAGATATTTACTGGCTGAGCTAGCTCTGTTATCCGCAAACTATTCTTAGTCAAGCGATCGCCGCGATCGAAAATTGCGCGATCTTCTGGGCTGAGTTGACTTTGCATCAACGGCTTAGTAGATAAAGAAAGAGCTAAAAGCGCTCCTGCTGTTGCTGAAAGTACCGCCACCCCGGAAAGCACAATTCCTCTCCACAGCCAACGCCCAGGCTTGTTTGACGGCATATGTTTTCTAAAATTTTTTGATGTATTTGTAGGATGGGAATTTTGCCCTGAAATTTTTTGCACTGATACAACTTCCTCACACTTAACTTTTGCAGCATAAATTACTAAGTTTTTAACATGACACTGCAAAAACGTATACCTAGTAGCTAGTTTTTTTTTGCGAACAGCTTATGCTCCCAAATTCTAGCTACAGCCTATCTGGTAGCTTCTCCAAGGTTATCTGCCGCAAAATTCCTCAAGCAGGCTGATTGCAGTTTACTTGCTACAGTTTTGACTAGCCATCTAGATTAATACTGATTTACATTCCAAGGGAAAACGAGTTGTCTTCGCTAATAACGCTTTTTGATTATGATAAGTGCTTGCCAATTACTCGCTCTGCAAGAGTGGTGAACCCTGGTAAACGAACCGACGAGCGGGAAGCAAGGCGAACCATTAACCAAATACTGACTAAAAAATATCCAGATGTCAGTAAACTATTTAGCACTAAAAGGCGCAAAGTTAAAAATTCTGACGTTTCTGCTCCAACATTCAATAGAAGATAGCCTAACAACCAACTAAACGCCAAAGTCACAGATAAGCGACTGACGGCTAGTGAGTGGCGAGTGGCGAGTGCGCCCCTACCCACTCGATTGTGGCGGTAGAGAGTCCACAGCGAAGGGAAGAAGCCAAGGATGGGAATTAGGTAGAACAATAGATATAAGTGTTCCAAGTCTGAATTTTCTAGATTATCAATATTTGGTTCGATATTTTTCATAGTTAATTGTTGGAATCCTAAGTTAGGGGGATGAGTTATGGCTATCGAGTTAGAGATAATATGACCGCAAGGTAAATTTTGAGTTCGTTCGATCCCACAGTAGGCCAATGCAGAAACGCATAATTCTGGAATGGTGGCAGGCATTAACGCCTTTAGCGCGATTTTTAGCGATCGCGCTGTTGGCTCCGCTGCTAGTACTCAACGCTTGGGCAATTTCTTCAATTTTTTATTACTTCAACTCGCTGATTGTTATTTTAGTCGCTGCCTCGTTGCTAGCATTTCTGCTCAACTATCCAGTTAGCTGGATGCAACGGCAAGGAGCGAGGCGGGAGCAAGTGGCTATCCTTGTTTTTTTGCTAGCTTTATCAGTTTTGTTGGCGTTGGGTGTAACACTCGTTCCTCTGGTGATCTCGCAAGCTCAGCAATTGGTTTTGCGCTTGCCAGAGTGGATCGATTCCGGACGCTATCAGTTAGTGTTGTTAAACGAGTGGGCTGAAAAACAAGGCTTTCCAATTAACCTTGATGCCTTGGTGGTGCAAATTAACGATCGCGTCAAGGGACAGTTGCAGGGAATTGCTGTCCAAGTCTTAAACTTAGCTGTGGTGACAGTCACCAGTCTGTTGGACTTTGGGTTGACGATGGTTTTAGCTTTCTATCTCTTGCAGCACGGCGATGAACTCTGGCTGAGTTTAATCGAATGGCTACCCGAACGCATCCGACAGCCTTTTTCTCAGACACTACGCCTCAGCTTTCAAAATTACTTCATTGGACAGTTGATTTTTGGCATCTGCATGGGTTCTGCCCTGACTGCCATTTTCTTGTGGTTGAAAGTACCATTTGGTTTGCTATTTGGTATCACCATTGGATTTATGGCACTGGTTCCCTTTGGTGGCACAGTGGGCATTGCCTTGACTACGCTGCTGGTAGCACTGCAAGATTTTTGGTTGGGCTTTCGGGTGTTAATTGCAGCTGTAATTGTCCAGCAAATTCTAGATAATTTAGTTGCGCCGAGAATTTTGGGCAGCGTGACGGGTTTAAACCCAGTTTGGATACTGGTTTCAGTTTTGACAGGAGCTAGAATCGGTGGACTATTGGGTGTAATTGTGGCAGTACCTATTGCTGTAGTGATCAAAACAGCTTTAGCGGCTGTGCGAGTGCATGGGGCTAAAAATGAAACAGCTTTACCTACAACTGAAGCAATCTCAAACGCCAGTCAAGTTACAGTCGAGGTAACTGAGCCGGAAAAAGATTTGCGTAACGATCCACCTCTACCTACTGTTGAGGTGAAGCAGAAAAAATCAGTTGATAACTTGCCATCAGAGGGGCTAGGGGCTAGGGGCTAACAAATCTGAAGTCTGAATTATTAATCCTGTAGGGATCTCGCCCGCAGCCGTTGGCGCTCGATCAATTTTTAATTCAGCATTCAGCATTCACAATTTATTACAGTTCCTGTTTGATTATCCCGAATATCACTAAAGATCGGGCAGTTAACAATTATTTAAAATAACTGCTCATATTTTGCATGGCAAATTTTTATTACTATAGGTTTGTTTTCAGCATCTGCTGTTAGTAATACAGCTTTTATTACCGTAAATTCTTTAGGTGACAGTTTATTATATCAAGTCCGTTTGATTAACCACTCCTTTCTGGGAGCAGGTTTAATAATACAGCAATCCAATTTGATTTATGAACTTCGAGCGTAGGTGGGCATTGCCGGCCTACTATCAGATTTTAGGGGCAGGTTTAATA